>Ga0222695_1000119_pt1 | contig 52185 bp, 39 predicted proteins | sample AntAcemetage1398_FD_179834 | JGI IMG/M metagenome (GOLD analysis project Ga0222695, IMG submission 179834) | Saline water microbial communities from Ace Lake, Antarctica - #1398 | ecosystem: Environmental > Aquatic > Non-marine Saline and Alkaline > Saline | place: Antarctica: Ace Lake...
TCAATGAATTAAAGCCAATTTCTTATCATAAAACCATAATTCCTGAAATAAAAAACGAAAAAAAGTAAATCTAAACCGAATATTATAAAATCATAACTAAAATTCCTTTATGGAATTTCCTGGATTACTTTTTCTTGACACTTTATCTTTATCTCATTCCAATATCTTTTGATTGAAACTTAATTAGGCTCCCCGCCTGATTATTCAATCCAACTTGTAGAATTTGAAAGGTTCGGTTTTCCGGACCTTTCTCTTTTTAAACTTTCCAACCTTTTATCGCGGCGTAATGTAATGAAGACGGATCTAACTTTCAAACTTTCAAACATAATAAAAAATGCTCCACGCTGCCTAACCGTTCAGCAGTTCCGCATTTTAAGTCGCTCGGTCGGAAAGAAAGGGTATGTGCTAAACTTTTAGTTCTTTATCTCTTTTTATACATCGCACTCTTTGCCCCCTTTCCCCCTTTTCCCCAGACCCCTTTTACACCCCTTTTAACACCCCCACTGCTTCGTCACCCCGCTCTTGCCATCAGAATTTATTCATAAATTATACATTACATTCCGCTTGGTGCAATCTGCAAAAAGCACAGAATACACCAGCGGAAATCCATTATTGTTTTATCTATCTTTTTGCTCATATCGTACTAATATCATGTTCGTTTCTCTACGTTACACTTCACAGCATATTTCGTACCATACTTCGCATTATATTTTATATAATTGTTTTCTTATCCTTCCTTCTGATGTCAATTCACACCCATTTATGTTCGCAAGCTCACAGCGGGATGCTCCTCAGCTAAGCGGTATTAGGGGAAGACTGGGGAAAGATTAGGGGGAAAAATAGGGGGCTTCGGCTGTCCCATTCACCCCTCTTATCCCCTCTGCACCAGCACGTGCTCTAAATATTGTTTTAGTATTTCTTTCAAAATACCTTTCTTCCCTACCTCACTCCCTGTCGCGTCGTAGCTCCGCGAAGACGGACAATCCACCCACCTTGAAATTGTTATCTCGTTCCCAAGTTAAACTTAGCGAATTAGGATTGTGTTGGGTTAATCTTTATAAATCATCAGCCTTTATTCGTTATTCCTCAACCTTATCCCTATATTCGCTTCGCTCGATAGACCCTCTCCTAAGCCAGGAGACGGAAACAAAGAAATTTCAAATGACATCACGAGTCGGTCGTGAAGGGAACGACTCGGGAGGGAATGAATATCCAATAACCAACCCGCCTTCGCTATTGCTATGGCGTGGCAAGCAAAAGGAATATCCAATGATGAAGTAGGGGGGCACTTCTCAAATCATCAGCGAAGGATAGTTTAGTTCACCCGACTCATTTTTTCAAGCTGAGTCGTGTTCAGGGATTACTTTAAAAAAAATTATCATTCGTTAATCTATATTCGAAATTCTTACTTTTGTGAATGATGAATGTCGAACACCGATTGTTGATTTCAGATTTTCAAGCTCCCCATCCTAAATCCAATTTCAAATTTCCAGTTTCAAGTCTCAACTTCCGTCCTCATACCAGTTTACACCTAGTTTTTACTTGTCCTTTGCCGTGAGAGCTTGTACAAATTCCTGGGTAGTTCTGACAACCCTTTTTGCGAGGGAATCATTCAAAGAAGCACATATCTTAGCACAGATCGATATATCATCCTTTAAAAATTGCAGAAGTTCATAATAGGGGAAACGTGATATCTCGACATCTTCAAGAGCTTTCACATAAGCAGTTCGCTGAACAGGAATAATGAAATTTATCTCCCCAAAGGTTTCACCCGTGAATAGAGTTGTTATATACTTCTCGTTTTTGTCTTCATCAATAAAGCAAATAGAGACCGATCCCTTTTTTATCACAAAAATATCACGATTCTTATCTCGTTCTTCCAGAATAAAAGAGCCGGATGTATAGGACTCCTTTTTTGCGATCTTCTCTACTTGTTTTAGTTCCTGAGCATTGAGATATTTAAGGAGTTCGTTGTCATTCTCTCTAATGAAAATATTCATCTAAGATATAAGATATAGGTTAAAAAGGGGGGATTGAGAGTGACCGCAATCCCCGTTAAATATTTATTTAAAACTATTTACGATCTGGGCGGATAGTTTATTTAATTCCTGCACTTGAAGTTTTGAATAGGTTTGATCTTCGGAGGAATAAATAATATCTTTGATCTTGCTCACATCCATGATCGAATTCTGGTAATATTGCTCAGCCAGTAATTCCTGGTCGGAAATATTCGGAAGATCATGCAGAAGGGCATTTACGACAGATTTGTTCGCAAGTATAGACGTGATCTGTGAGCCGATAAAATTATTCATGATAAGAAAGGATGCATTTTCCAAACCTCGGATCCATCCACCAAACTGGATAAGAATAACAGAATCAAAATTCTCAAGATTATAAAGCTCGTCAGTTACATCGCTTTCATATTCTTCGATCTTGGTTTCCACCTTTTCCCAGTCATGAGCGTCAAGCAGGATCTTAAGCGAATCTGACAGCTTGAGAAATTCCTCGCTGACATTCAGTATCTCGGCATAATTTACAAGTTCTTTGGTGATATCAAGCAAGGTGTCTTTATTCTTGGCTTTTACTGCAATGAGCGCATCTGCGACGTCTGCACCCAGATCAAAAGCAACTTTGGGGATTGTTTTAGGTTCGGGTTTCACCCTATTCTTCAACACACTATTAAAGTTTACGTCTTCAAGTGTCGCCAGGTCATCCAGGATCATGGAAAAGGGAACATGCTGAGTGTGGTAGATCTTCACGATCACTTCGCCTTCGGACTGCTCCTGCTTCGGCGCTTTCTCTTTTTTTGCACAGCCGATTATTGCAACAAGCACAATGAGCACTAAACAAATTAATTTTTTCATTCGTCCTCCAAAATCAAACAATGAAATTATTGGCTTCTTTTTATAAAATGAAAATATTGAAAAAATACTGTCAACAATTCTATAGAAATGTATCAGTTATTTGAATTTGAACCTGATGATAATATAAGTTAGAATATTGATCAGAAAGCCATAAAGAAATGCGATTACAACATTTACATTATATGTATTATAATTTTTTCCAAAGATTATTTTTTTGCTGCTCAGGAAATAATTTTTGGGATTATTAAGGAATCTTCCGTCAATCCGGGAAACAGCAATATTGATGTCTTCGTTAACATATCTGTCGGGATCGTTGTTGATCAGGAGTTTGGTTTTTTTGTTACGTACTTCCTTTATTTCTTTATTGAATTCGGAAAAGGAAATTTCCTTATTTGATTTTTGCTGAAAAAGTACATCCTCACGACTATTGAGGTTTGAGAGCTTTCTTTTGTAGAAATTCAATTTTGTTTGAGCAGTAAACAGCCCCTCGAATAGCCATCGGGAAGGCATGATATTACAGAATTCCGGTATGACTGATTCAGGATTCACTTTGACGCTGCGGTTCATTTTTTCGAATTCAATAACAGCACCGGCAAAAATCATCTGTGGAATAAATACAATTGGAAGGATGTTGACCATTGCCTTCCTGTCTTTTATTACTGCTGACGCGAGGAGTCCAATCGAAAAACCAATAAAAGCTGAAAGGAGCAGGTAACCCACATATACAAAAAACACCCCGCGGATTTCAAGGATAACACTGGAAACTGCAAAATAGATCACTGCCTGGAACAAGGCAAAAATTCCGAGTGTGAGATTTTTTACCAGGAGGAAAAGACTGCATTTGATGCGTAATTTTTTCTCGCGTATCAGGATGCGTTTTTCGGAAAATATCTCATCCAGACTGTTTGAAAGTCCCAGAAAAATAAAAACAATGATCGAGATAAATATGAAAATTTTCATATTGAGATTTGATGCAAAAGAGTAACTCTGTTCTGGTGGCGAGTAGCGTAGAATAGTTGATATGAGTATCGCAAGCACCGGTGCTGCGAGAAATGTTACAAATAGATTTGTTTTGTTCTTGAATTTATTAAGTATATTGCGCACAAAAAGATAGTAAAATTGTGAGAAGTATTCTCTGAGAGATGTCCTCTTATTTGAAATGGTTTTCTTGTTGACTGCCTCATCCGCATCATCAGATTCATTCTGATTCTTCCTCTTCATCAACTCAAATAACTGGTATTTCTCAAACTTTGCTTTCCAATGACTCGGGGGAAATTTTCTGAGTTCCTGCCGTGCTCCTTCAATTGAGCTTGAGCGCTTATAAACAGGATTTCCTTCTGAATCTAAAAGTGGGCACTGTAAGATATCAAAAAGATATTCAGCCATTTTCAGCTCTTTTTTTCTTAAAAGATTTCCTAAGCCGTAGCTGATCTTCTCGAGCTCATCATTAAAATAGTTGAACACCTCTACAGTATTCCCGAAGAATACTTCTGTGCCCTGTTGGTCGATCAGAAGAATCTTATCGAATTTCTGGAAAATATCCGGGTTGGGTTGATGGATCGTGGCAATGATGATCTTTCCCTGCTCTTTGAGCTCATTGAGGATATCGGTAATTTTTTCGGAATCCTTTGATGAGAGTCCCGAAGTGGGTTCGTCCAGGATAATAATAAGTGGTTCTGCAAGAAGCTCAAGTGCTATATTGAGCCGCTTACGTTCACCGCCGCTGAGCTTCTTATCCATGATAGAGCCGACTACAATATCTCTTTTTTCGGACAATCCGATCTGTATGAGAATGTTATCGATCTTCTTCTTTAGTTCCCTGGAATCCCTGATATGCGGAAGGCGCAGTTTGCCGCAATAAAAGAGATTTTCATACACGGTCAGATTATTGAAAAGCAGGTCGTCTTGAGGTACATATCCAATATATTTCTGGAAATAGGAATAATTCTTAAAAAAATCAAAATCATTTATATAGATGGAAGCAGTGTCTGGAATGATCTCACCTATCAGGCATTTTAAAAGTGTTGTTTTACCACTTCCGCTTGGTCCGAGAATGGAAAGAAATTCTCCGCGTTTAACATAAAAATTGATCTCATCCAGCGCAACTTTGTTATCGTCTTTAAAGGTGTAATGCAGGTTATTTACCTCCATTTTGACAACTTCCAGTTCGACCTTATGAATATCAAAAAATTTGTTAAAGCGGATCGTAATTTTGTCGATAGTGACGACATCCTTTGCGAGTTCAAATTCCTTTTCCTTTTCAAGGGGCTGATGATTAAGATATATCTGCGGTGTCTTAATTAAAGGTGAAATAAAATAATCTTCATCTTTCTGAGAAATTTTTATAATTGCATTGGATGACTTATGCTCATTCATTCGGAAAAAATCTTCATAATTTTCAAGGAAAAGCGTGTCAAAACGCCGTTCGTCCCGGGCAAAGGTAAGCTTCTCCGTGAGTATATCCAGGGGAGAGAGTTCTATTATATCGTTAATAATAAAGCGGTCTGTAATGATTACTTCGTAGATTGAACCTTTGGTAAGGAGGGTTTTATTCTGCACGATCTTTCCACCGAAGACCTCGATCTTAAGCTTGTTCTTCTCTTGGGTGAAATCGACATCAAAACTCTCTTTTGTATATTTGATGACTTTCGCAACTTCCTCGACTTTGTTATGATAGAGTTTCAAAATATCGTGATAGGATACCTCGACCGCATTTTCGTCTATGTGTTTTTTCAGTATAATGGTTTCATCTTTTTGAAGCTTCATGAGCACATTTTTTTTCAACGCCTGTGAGCCGATCCTGTACATATCATCAACATAACTTCCCACAAGAACAAGGTCTTCGATGATCAAAACCATAATTTTGTAAGGCGTGTGACTATCATCTTTAAGCAGAATATCACAATTGGAACTTTCTCCGAGAAGAAGAGAATTCATGAAGAGATTATCGTCGATATTTAGCAGGAATTCCTGCAAACTGAGCTCGATAAAGTCTTTTTCTTCTTCAATGAGGTCTATGATTTGTGAATAGAGCCGGATATTTATTTCCAGCATTTCCACAACTTCCAGAATATCCAGTCTATCCATCACAGAGAAGTCGTCATTGATATGTGCAATAAGCAGCAGGTTCATGAGGAGTGTTATCTTATCAGGGAAATGCAGGTCATTTTTGATAATGCTGATAGCTTGTTTAAGCGGGAGTGGATTCTCGATCAGGCGCTGAATATGATGAATGTGAATTTCTTCTTGCCGGAAGGTGGTTTTGATGATGTTGTATATTTTTTCTATATCATTCTTGGAAAGCTCCTTTTTGTTAAAGCGGATGAGAGTAAGGTATAGTGCGACAACTGCGTTGATAATATCGTCGATGTTTTTTACAGGGGCTTTCTTCGTCATAGGATTTCCTTATCGAAGCTACGGATATTTTCTTTCACAACTGCTTGGTAGGCGAGCTGGTTTTTAATGTCAAACTTTTCGGGATTATTGCCAAAAAGCATGTCATTTACTCGAAGCTTGTGGCAAGGTAATTCTTTTATTTTGGAGTGCATCGAGCACCTCGATGTAAAAGTATTGAGTTCTTTAGACAACAGAGTCGTCTACTCCAAAACCATAAAAAAGCATGTCATTCCCAACTGGATTGGAAATTCAGATTTTGATTATAATAAAACGAATTTGAAAACACGACTCAGCTTGCAAAAATGAGTCGGGGTGAAAGAAATCCGAGTCGTTCTCTTCGTGACCGACTCGGGTAATAAAATATTTGACAAAAAAATAGTACATGCATTTAAAGCGATAGAGGCTTTATGAAAAAATTAATTTTGATGGTTTTCCTGATGCTTCTCATGAACAATTTATATTGCGAAGAGAAGCAGGATATTAATGCACTATTACATCCAAACTTTCTCAATTATAATATCTTCGCACAAAACGAAATTATTAATGATACAACCCCAAATACTCAATCTGCTATAAAGGACACTGTCTCTCAAGACTCACTTCTTAAAAGACCAAAGACTTGTTATACCCTCGCAGTCGATACCGTTGTAATGCCCGGAATTAAGATTGGCTTTGGCTGGATAAAATATGATTCAACGTCAACAAAAGAAAATTTCGTCATGATACATGCGAATACAATAATGTTAATATCTTCCACTGGAATATTTGGCAAAGTGAATACTTTTAAATCCCCACAGAGGATTGGATTCTATACAAGTTATAGCATTGGAGTTGATTATTGCTTGACTTCTGGGGGACTTGATCCTGGCGGAGGTTCAGGAAGTTCAGGAGAGCAATTTTTATCTCCCTATTTTACTTTTGGAATTGGTCATAGTTTTAAAACAGGAAATAATTCATTTTTCAGAATATCAGGTGATTTGGGTCTGAAGTGGTTGCTTGCTAGTATAACATTATCGTATGTGTTTTAGATGGAGAAGATTATGAGAAAAATACTTTTATCGACATTATTGATATTTTTTGTTAACTGCGTATTTGCTGATAAACTTCCTATTTCTCAACCTGTTGAACTATCAGATAGCACTACGATACAGAGACCAAAAACTTGTTTCTTACTTTCACTGGATACGATTATTTTGCCGGGTATAAATCTGGGCTATGGATGGTTAATATATGATTCCACATGCACTTCTGAGGAGATAGTTACTTTGCATTTTAATACCATAGGAGATGCAACAGCTCTTGGAATATACCTACAAAAGACAAAATTTAGAAATGTTGAAAGAACAGGATGGTTTAGCTTTTGGAGGCTGGGTCTAGATTATTCAAAGAATCACGTATTGTACATTACGGCAGATCCTGGTGGTGCGAGTTTTCCCAGTAAAAACAGGCAAACGATTTTTCCATTAATCTCAGCAGGTCTGGGCTATAGCTGGAAAATAGGGAAGAATTCGTATTTTCGTGTCACTGGTGATATTGGAATTAAAATGCTTTTCGCAAGTTTATCCTTTTCCTTTGTGTTTTAAGACGAATAAATAAATTTGATTCAAAATCAACTATTAAATTTCGAGAAAAAATTGTCATATTTTAGACAAATTTACAAATTACTTGATTAAAAATATGACCCTTCCAAATCTTTAACAAATATTTATAAAATTATAATAAATAAAATATATACATGACAGGAGGAAAGGTGAAAATAAAAAAAGTCATCTTATCTGTATTTGTATTTTCCATCACTCTTCAGCTCCTTTTCTGTTCATCGGCAGCAGTTGCCAACAAGAATGAACCCGAAGAAGGAGTCCGCGTTGCAGTGTGGGGCTTTCATTACAATGACCTTGATAGCCGCACCATGTGCAACAAATATCTCCCCAGTGATTTCCAGGAAGTGGGAAAAGAAACTCCCGGGATCATAATGGTGTCCGAGAAAGATGTTGATAAAGCAATCGGTAAAATTAAGATTGAGGAGCTTGATCAAACCGTTGTTGCAGACCTTGCCCAAAAAGTAGATTCCCGGATCAATATCTGGGGAAATATTTCCCAGATAGAATCAACCCTCTTTAATCTCACAGTATTTATTTTTGATGTAGAGACAAATGAGATCAAGTATGAGCGGATGAAGGTCGAGAAGAAAAAAGAAAAACGTCTAGAATCTGCTCAAGAAGTCATTGATATGGCTATTGAAATGTGCGGATCTGCGGAAACCAAAGCAATGGAAATCGCCATGAATTTCTTCAACTCGGAGCAGTATCCTGATGCAAAAGCAGCATTTTTAAGTGTGCTGGAGTTGAATCCGGAAGAGAAAGAAGCATATCTTTATCTTGCCTACATCAGTGCGCTGGAAACAGATTACACTACAGCAATCGACTATTATAACAAAGCGCTCGAGATCGATCCGAACTATATTATAGCTCTTGAAGGACTTGCCTGGTCATATAAAATGGTCGAAGACTATGATATGGCATCAGAAACCTATCGCACACTTGCCGAACTTGAAGAAGGAAACATCGAATATGTGGTATGTATTGGCGAGATTTGCCAAATGACTGACAATTTTGATGACGCTGTTGACGCATACAATCTTGCACTCAACATCAATCCCGATTGTGTCGATGTTCATAAACCGCTTGGAATTCTCTATTTTGAAGAAGATTATTATGATGAAGCGATACCTCATCTTCGTGCGGTCATTGATGCAGGTGTGGAGGATAGTGATATTGGCAAAAAGTTAGCAATCGCGTACCAAAAAACGGGACGTATTGACGAAGCCATCCAGCAGAACTTAGATGTCGTCCAAAGAAATCCGAAAGCCACTACTCCTTATCTGAACCTTGCAGCGATATATGCTGCTCAACAGGATTTCACAAAAGCTCTTGATGCATTGAATAAATATATCGAGCTTGTGCCGGATTCTGAAATCGGGTATAATAGAATTGCTGATGTGTACCGCCAGATGAAGGAGTATAATAAAGCTATTCAGTTTGCACAAAAATCAGCGGAGATCGCACCAGGACATCCTGAACCCTATCTCATTCTTGGTGAAATTGATAATGAACGCGGATACCTGCATTATCAACTTTTTATTGATTATGACGAAAAGGCAAAAAATCCGGAATTCAGTGCAGACTATGATAAAAATCATAAATTGCGTGTAGAAAATAAGAAGAAAGCAAATGCTTATTTTACTTCGGCAAAGGCATATTACGAAAAAGCAAAGACATTAACTTCCGATTACTTCACGCAGGAGCGTTTGAAGGATAAGATTACCTTGGTAAAAACGCTTATCGAAGAAACAAAACATGATCCATTCTATGATGAATAAGTCTTTAACTTTTCAACAGATAATTTTCCATCTACAGAAATTTTGGGATTCCCAGGGCTGTATAATACGCCAGCCATATGATGTTGAAATGGGTGCTGGTACTTTTCATCCGGCTACCTTTTTCGGGGCTCTCTCCAATAAAGATGAACGGGTTGCCTACACTCAGCCATCGAGACGTCCAAAGGATGGACGATATGGTGACAATCCCAACAGATTGCAGCACTACTATCAATTCCAGGTCATTATCAAACCTTCACCTGACGATATTCAGGAACTGTATTTGAAAAGTCTCGAAGCAATTGGCACTCCTATAAAGGAGCATGATGTGCGATTTGTTGAAGATGACTGGGAGTCACCAACTCTCGGTGCGGCAGGATTGGGCTGGGAGGTATGGCTTGACGGAATGGAAATTTCACAGTTTACCTATTTCCAGCAGATAGCAGGATACGAGCTGAAATCTGTGCCTGTAGAACTTACCTATGGTTTGGAGCGGATCGCTATGTACATCCAGCAGGTCGATCATTTCAAAGATATTAAATGGAATGATGCAATGACCTATGAAGAGGTGTATATAGCAAGCGAGAAGCAATTCTGCGAGTTCAATTTCAAAACTGCAAATGTTGAAATGCTTTTTGGCGAGTTTGACCGTTGTGAGAAAGAGGTGTTCAGGCAGGTGGAATTCGGACTTGTATTTCCTGCCTATGATTATGTGCTCAAATGCTCGCATGTATTCAATCTGCTCGATGCACGCGGTGCGATCAGCGTTTCGGAAAGAGCGATGTATATCAAACGCATCCGTAACCTTGCACGTGCGTGCGCAACAGGATTCATAGAATCCCAGAATGATAAAAAATAAGGATAAGTATGGCAAAAAATACCGAATCAATATATAAAGAGATACTTGATTGTTACACGGATACTTTCAAAGTTTCTCTGCATTCATTATACATATACGGAAGTGCAACCACGGATGATTTCAATGAGAAATATTCTGACATTAATGTTGCACTCATTCTTGATGATATTTCAATTCAAAATCTCATTAAAGCTCGAAGTTGCATAAAGATCCTTCGCAAGAAAAATGTAGCTGCTCCACTCTTTCTCACAAAAGAATACATTATGGATTCACTGGATTCCTTTCCCATTGAATTTCTTGCAATAAAAAGTTCTCATCTTACACTCAAAGGGGATGACCTTTTTGCAGACATCTCGATCGAACCGGAATACATTCGGCTTCAGGCGGAACGGGAGCTCAAGGGAAAACTGCTGATGCTCCGGGCATCATTTCTTGAGAACATCGACAGGAAAAATGTGTTGAATGCACTAGTCGTTAACTCCTTTTCTGCACTCATTCCTGTTTTGAAAGGGATTCTGTTTTTTAAAGAAACTGAAATCCCAGTAAATGCATTAGATGTCATAAAAGCAACATCAGAAATATGTGAGATCGACCTGTCATCCTTTGAATCTGCCTATAAGATCAAGAACCGTTATTTGAAACTAAAAAATGAAGAATTCATCACCTTTTTTGAGTCTTATATCTCCGCAGTAGATTCGCTTGCGGAACTCGTAGATAAATTTTAATTTTTTGTATTTGATCATGAATGTTGTAAGCACTTTCAGTGCGGTGAAGCAGTTATTATGAAGAAAGTCCTCATCATCGGAGGAGGTCCTGCCGGCATGTTGGCAGCGTGCAGGGCTGCTGAATGCGGAGCCGAAGTAACGCTTCTTGAGAAGATGAACAAGCTTGGACTAAAACTTTCACTTACAGGCAAGGGCAGATGTAATATCACAAACACCGAACCCCAGATAATGACTTTTATCGAAAAATATGGAGAGAACGGAAAATTCCTTATTAATACTTTCAATACATTTTTCAATAAAGAATTGATGGAATTTCTTCAGAAACGAGGTCTTGTTCTCAAAGAACTTTCTGGAGGACGTATCTATCCTGAATCCGACAATTCGTGGAACGTTGTTGATGTCTTAGCAGATTATCTAAAGAAACTGGGTGTTCACGTAAAGTTGGGATCTCCTGTAATTGAGCTGTTGCATTATAAGAATGTCATCGGCGGTGTCATTCATGAAAATGGAACTTTACTTTGCGATGCTGTCATTGTTGCGACAGGTGGGAAATCCTATTCCCAGACTGGTTCTTCAGGAGATGGATATCAATTTGCACGTGTCACAGGGCATAGAGTCACAGATCTTTATCCCGGGTTAGTTCCTTTTAATCTACTCGATATGGATCCAGGCCTGAATGGTGTGAAATTAAAAAATGTGAGAGGAACTGTCACCGGGGATGATGAGGTTCTATCCGAAGCTTTCGGGGAATTCTATTTCACTGAATGGGGCGCTGATGGTTCTGTAATACTTCGTTTAAGCAGAGATGTTAAAGAAGAAATACAAGAAGATTACCTGTCTTTGCATGTCGACCTAAAACCGGCGCTTGAGGAACAAAAAATTCATGATAGAATTCTGAGGGAGATAAATAGTAATGGAAAATTGTCATATAAAAGTATGTTGAAGGAACTACTTCCGGAAAAGATGATATCCTACTTCATCAGGAAGACTCAGATACCGGAAGGTACCAAAATCGCAAATATCACAAAAGAGCAACGAGAAACCGTTGTTAGAAATTTGAAGGATCTTACCTTCACGATCACCGGCACAAGGTCCTTTGAAGAAGCTATTGTTACTTCCGGTGGAGTAGAACTTTCACATATCAATCCAAGAACAATGGAATCTAAAAAAATAAGAAATCTGTACTTTGCAGGTGAAATATTGAACATCGATGGTGACACCGGGGGATACAATCTGCAAGCAGCATTCTCAACCGGATATGTAGCAGGGGAAAACGCAGCACAGGAACAAGATAATGAAGAAAATTGATCTACACATACATTCAAATTTTTCTGACGGCACAATGCATCCAAAAGATATAATTAAAGAAACAAAAGCAATGGGATTTGATGTGATCTCCATCACAGACCATGATACTATGGACGGCTACAAAGCCGGCAAAAGATTGGCGAAGCATCTCGGTATCGAGCTCGTTCCCGGGGTCGAGATCAGTACATACTACCAGTCTTTCGATGTGCACATTCTTGCTTATTTTATTGATATTCATAATCGACAGCTTCAGAATATGATGAAATATTTGCAAAAAGGGCGTATCTTGCGAGCTCAAAAAATTCTCGATAAATTGGATGAGTATGGCTTTAGTCTAAATATCAAAGATGTATTTGAACATGTTGAAAATAAAAAAGTTGTCGGGCGTCCTCATATTGCTACAGCAATGGTAGTAAAGGAATACACAACGTATGAAGAGGCATTCTGGCATTATATAGGTAATGATAAACCTGCATACGTGCGCAAACCTACTTTCCCACCGGAAGAAGTGATCAAGATCATCAAAGATGCAGGGGGAATTGCAATACTTGCACATCCGGGAGTCATTAAAAATGATTTCATTATTCCAGATCTTGTTGATTTCGGTTTGGACGGTCTTGAAGTTTTTTATCCGATACATAGCTTGTATCAAAGAAAGAACTATCTTGAACTTGCCGATCGTTACGGACTTCTTGTCACAGGTGGTTCTGACTATCATGGATTTGCAAGAAGGAACGAAGAATTCGGGCAAGCGATGCTCAAAGAAAGCTACTACAACAAGCTCTTAGCACATAAGGATCGAAAACATGCCAATTAAAAGAATGATATTACTTGCAGAATATGAGACAAATACCTACCTCATCTGGGATAAGGAATCGAAAGTGGGAGCAGTCATCGATCCTGCGAACAATGCTCAGGCAATTGTGGATGAGGCAGAGAAATTGGGTTTTAAAATTATATATATCATAAATACTCACGGGCATGCTGATCATATCGGAGCGAACACCGAGCTGAAAAAACTCACTGGCGCAACCCTTTGCATTCATGAGGATGACAACGAGAAGTTAAGTAATCCTGATCTGAACCTCAGTTCTTTTGTGGGATTTCCAATTACGACTGTGAAGGCAGATAGATTGCTGAAAGATGGTGATATAATAAATATTGGGAATATTTCATTAAAAGTATTTCATACTCCGGGTCATTCAAAAGGAGGTATTTGCTTGGTCGGTGACAAATTTGTGTTTAGCGGAGATACCTTGTTTTTCGAAAGCGTCGGACGATATGATTTTCCGGATAGTGATGGAGACCTTCTGAAAAAAAGCATTGAAGAGAAATTATTTGTATTACCTGATTCAACAAAAGTTTATACAGGGCATGGGGGACCAACCACAATTGGTCATGAAAAAAAACATAATCCATTTTTCTTTTAAATTATGATAATTATTTTAGATTTCGGCTCTCAATATACATATTTAATACTAAAATCAGTTCAGCAACTGAATGTGTCATGCAAAGTAGTGCCTTACGACATCAAGATCTCAGAAATTATCGAACTCAGACCTGAGGCAATTATTTTATCCGGCAGTCCATATAGTGTGCTGGAAGACGATGCACCGTTCTGCGATAAAAAGATATTCGAGCTTGGAATTCCAATACTCGGGATATGCTATGGTATGCAGCTCATTTGCCATCTGCTGGGCGGTAAAGTAGAGCATTCGTTAAAAAGGGAATTCGGATACGTTGAGCTGATTGTTGATGAAAAACACAAGCTGTTTGAAGGACTGGAAACAGGAAATATTGTGTGGATGAGCCATTCAGATAAAATTAGGGAAGTGCCTAGCGCTTATGAAACCTTTTCCAGTACTATAAACATACCATTTGTTGCCATGCAAAATAAAACGAAAAAGATCTACGCAGTTCAGTTTCATCCGGAGGTTTCTCATACAGAGAAGGGGCTTTATATCTTTAAGAATTTCATATATGGGATTTGCGGGCTAAAACCCAATTGGACACCGAGTTCATTCATAGAAAAAGCATCAAAAAATATCAAAGAAACGATTGGGGATGCAGGTGTGGTACTGGGTTTGAGCGGTGGAGTCGATTCATCTGTAACTGCTGCTTTACTGAACAAAGTAATCGGCGATAAACTCATTCCCGTCCTTGTCGATACCGGACTGATGAGGAAAAATGAGGTTATAGAAATTAGACGAATGTTTGAGAATATTGGAATCCATATTAACGTGGTGAACGCAAAAGATGATTTTATCGATCAGTTGAAAGGGATTGTCGATCCAGAGGAAAAAAGGAAGATCATTGGGAAACTTTTCATAGAAATTTTTGAAAGAGAGGCACTCAAATTCGACAATGTGCAATTTCTTGCACAGGGTACTCTTTATCCGGATGTTATCGAGAGCTCTTCATCCAAAATAGAAAATGGACCTTCTGTCACGATCAAATCGCATCATAATGTGGGCGGTTTACCGGAAAAGCTCAATTTAAAACTTATAGAACCGCTTCGGGAGTTATTTAAATATGAGGTAAGGGTGGTCGGTAAAGAGCTCGGATTACCGGATGGGATAATTTTCAGGCATCCCTTTCCCGGACCGGGACTGGCGGTTCGTATTATCGGAGATATCACAGAAGAGAAAGTAGCAGTACTGCAGGAAATTGATTATATATTCATTGATGAATTGAGAAAGAGCTATTATTATGACCGCATATGGCAGGCATTTGCAGTATTGTTGCCCGTGCGAACAGTCGGGGTTATGGGAGATGACAGAACCTATGAAAATGTATGTGCCTTGCGCGCAGTCAACAGTCTGGATGGCATGACTGCAGACTGGACTAAGATCCCATATAAGATTTTAAGACAGATCTCAAACAGAATTATCAATGAGGTTAGTGGCGTGAACAGGGTTGTATATGATATTAGTTCGAAACCACCAAGTACAATTGAGTGGGAATAACCCGTAATGAAAAAAAATTATATTCTTCTTCTTTTGTTGTTGCTGCCGGGTTTGAGTTTTGCTCAGTCCAATATAGTTGCAGAAGTTGCAGGTGAACCTCTTACATGGCTCGAGCTACAAAATAGGTATGAATCAGTTTGGCAAGAGTATTTGCATGACCCTTCTTCTTATCCGGATGTTTCACAAAAGTCGATACATGAGGATCTGAGAAATATAGCACTCGATCAAATTATTATTGAGCGCCTTTTTGAGATATATGCAGATGAGAACAATATCTTTATTAATGAGGAAGAGCTGGAAACGATTTTCAAACAGATATACTCGGACAATGAGCTTTTCCTCACAGATGGTTACTTTGATGAAACAAAATTACAGCGTTTTGAAATGCAGTACCCAAAGCGGTATCGCGAGATCCTCGACCGAATCCGCGATGATGTGCTCGATGATAAGATCAAAGAGATAATTAAAGAACAATTTTATCTTAATGATGGGGAATTGTATGATGCATACGTGCGTGATAATTCGCGAATTCAATTGAAATATCTCATTGTTCCGGACAGTCTGATGCCAACCAGTTTTCCTTCAAGCCCGGCTTATGTGCAGGAATTCCATAAAGCGCACAAGTACTCCTATCAATCACCGGACATGGTACGGCTCGGCATTATCTACATACAGGATGATGATTTTTATCCTTCATCGAAACCATACTATAAACATGTATCTGCGTACCGCAGAGATGCTCATGCTCAAGCGCGAATTTATGCGGAACAATTGGCCGATCTACTTAATTCCGGATATGATGAAAATAGTCCTATCTTCAGAGCCCATCATGTGTTCGAAACCGGATACCTGGAAAAAAATGATCGCATTGGCAAGTTGCAACATAGTGATGAGATCATCAATAAAGCACTGCGTTTGCAATCGGAACGGTATTATTCCTCTCCGATCGAGCAGGATAACGGATGGATCATCTTTAAAACAATCGGGAAAAAAGGCGGAGGAATCGCTGATTTTGAAAATGCTGCACTGCCAATATGGAAGGATTATATTTCAGTTGGAAGAGATTATTATTTTGACAGCGAAACAGAAAATTATTTTGACAACAATATCGAGCACGAGTTGCTCTTCGAAGTTGATGTGAGTTACATCAGCTTTGATGCTGAAGATCTTCAGATAGACATGCATTTTTCCGAGGACTCTTTATGGAATTATTATGAATATAATCTAGAGGAATTTGTTACTGTGCGGGATACCATGCCCTTTGAAAAAGTTCGTGAAGATATTGTCGAAGAGCTTACGAAGAAGGCGAAAAGGAAGCTCGCAGATTCAACCATAACTTGCATCAAGCAAAGAGTTTCCGAGCATGACTTCCTTATGAGCTACCCTGGTGCCGAGATTAAATTGTTCCAGAAATATATTGAGAACATGCCCTATTATAGAGAACCATATCCCCTCGTTCAAGATACTATTTTCAAAACGCCGGTTGATTCTATTTTTTTTACAAAAAAAGGAACCCGTTATGTGATCGGGCTGGTGAATGACAGTCGGCTTGTCCTCTCCTCGAAAAAAAAATCACTAAAAAATGAAGTGCAAAATATTCTTGAAAATAAATGGGATACAGATTGGCAGGACGGTTTTCAGGAATTTTATTCACAAAATAAAAATGCGTATTTTGAACCAAATCTCTATCGCTTTTCCTATATCTTTATTCCTATTGACACTTCGCAAGTAATCATCGATTCTTCAGATGCGAGAACTTATTTTTCTGAAAATATAGATAAATTTATCCAATCCAATCGAGTCAAACTGCAGACGATATTCATAGCGGAAAGTCTCCTGATGTATAAAAGAGTACAAGACATCCTGGATGCTGTGCATGCCGGAGTTGATTTTGATATCATTTCGGATATGTATTATCAGCCCAATTCATTAATCCAAAAGGATAATTCATTCATCAATGCGAACGAACTCAATGAAATGATCTATTCATGTGTGGATACCCTTGGATTGAACGAAATCTCTTCACCGATTTACACGGATGAGGGATGTTTTTTCATCAGATTAATTGATAAAGAAAAAAACGACGAGAATATCTTTGAGCTGAAGAAGTCACAGGTTTATTATGAAATGAAACTTCCTGTTGCAGACAGCACTGCTTACCGTACCGTCAAAACCATTTATGATAACGTCTCAAGTAATAGAGATGTGTTATTCAACACTCATCATGAAGACACGTATTATACTGACTACATGGAACTGGATGATGAATACACGGTAATAAACAGCTTGATCACCTTACCAAAACGGCAATATGACGAGTTGAATTCTATAAGAATTGGAAATAAATTCCCCAAAATATTCACTGTCAAAGGTGGATATGCGATCCTTTTCCTTGAGGATAAGGTTTCCGGTAAGAAGATAACTGGTTATGATGCATATACGAAAGCGCGTAATGAATTTCTTTCGAAATTGCAATTCGATGAAGGAAAGATTTTCACAGAATATCTTACACTTGAGCTTATGAACCGACAGAAAGGTTATTTGACTTATATTTTCGGGAGATTGCGAGTAACTCCGTTCATAAGTTATGATGACATGATCAACAACCTGCCGGGCAGCAATGTCATCGTGAGAAGTGCTTTTACAAAGGAGCCATATACCTACAGTCATCCCATACGATTTACCGATTACGGTTGGGGATTCTATTATGTTGCAAAAAAGGAAGTTGAAACTCCTCAGGATTTTGAATCTATCAAACAGGAATACCGTCAGGAATATGTTGAAAAGAAGTTAAGGAGCTGGATTGATAACTATATGATGCAGAAACAAGTAAAGATATTTGTGCAATAAACAAGCGAAAGCGTAAAACTTGACAGCAGACAGATGGATAAAAAAACAGTGTCTACCGCAATACTTTTTACTAAGGTTGCCGGGATAGCTCAGACGGTAGAGCAGGGGCCTGAAAAGCCCTGTGTCCGTGGTTCAATTCCGCGTCCCGGCACCATTTTTTTATAAACAATTATGGCAAAAATCGCAATTACTCTCGGTGATCCAACCGGCATAGGTCCGGAAATCGTTCTTAAGGTACTGAAAAAATATTCCTTTGATCATACGATCATTCTTTACGGTGCTTTCCCGGAAAATATTAGGATTCCAAAATTTTCAGTGATACATGAAGCAAAAGAAATAGAGGGTGTTGACAAAGGTGTCTATTGGGTTCCATACAAACAGGATTCAAGCTTTGTCTCGGGCAAGCCATCAAGAGAGAGCGGTATTGCTGCGTATAATGCAATTAAAACAGCCGGAGAACATGCCCTCGATGGCTTCATAGATGCGATCATAACAGCGCCAATAAGCAAACATTATATTCAGCTCACTCATTCGAATTTTATTGGACATACAGAATTCTTTGCTCGTCAAGCTCAATGCTCCGAGGTTGTGATGAGTTTTTTTAGTGACAAATTGAACGTTGCTTTGCTGACAACTCATTGTGCACTTTATGAAGTCTCTTCCAATTTAACTATTGAAAATGTGGTGAAAAAAATTCATATTATCAATAATTCATTGAAGAAATTTTTCCATATTACAAAACCAAAATTAGCAATTCTCGGGCTAAATCCCCATGCAGGCGAGAATGGTGCTTTTGGCAAAGAGGAAGTTGAAATTCTACAACCTGCAACTGTAATTCTACAGAATGAAGGTGTTGAAATAGATGGACCATTTCCTGCTGACACTTTTTTTGCGGGGGATTATCACAAGTACGATATGATCATCTCTCCTTATCATGATCAGGGTCTGATACCATTTAAAATGCTGTCCTTCGATGCAGGGGTCAATGTTACTCTTGGATTGCCGTATATACGTACGTCGGTTGACCACGGCACAGCGTTTGATATTGCAGGAAAGGGCATGGCTTCGCAGAGGAGTTTGTTCGAAGCAATAGCCCTGGCAATAAAAATGCTTTCATGATTTCTGAATATAAGCATTTTACTGAATATAAGAAAATAATAGGCATCGATGAAGCAGGGAGGGGACCAATAGCCGGACCAGTCGTTGTTGCTGCGGTGATACTACCCATAAATTCAATTATAAGAGGTTTGAATGATTCAAAAAAACTCACTGCAAAAAAAAGAGCAGAACTCTATAAGAAAATAGTATCATGCGCAATTCATTATGAATATAGAGTTATCGACCATACAATTATAGATGAAATAAATATTCTTCAGGCAACATTTATGGGTATGAATGAGTTATTATTACCACATTTAACCTCACCTTTCTTGGCACTCATCGATGGACCTTATCTGCCCAAAAAGGAGCATGAGAAGGATTTTGAACTGGTGATGAAATCTATTGTAAAGGGTGACAGTACATATAAATGTGTTGCTGCGGCATCGATTGTTGCAAAAGTGGTTCGTGATTCTATCATGGATAATTATCATAAAAAATATCCCCGATATGAATTCATTCATAACAAAGGGTATCCGACAAAAAAGCATAAAGCTGCAATTGAAAAGTACGGCATTTGTCCCATTCACAGGAGAAGCTTTGCTCCTATTAAAGAAATCTTTAAACAACAATGTTAAAAATTCTTTATATCAAACGTCAGGTGGGTTAGAAAAAGTATCTATTTAAAAAAATTGACATTGAGACTTTTTTTTCTCTTTTTGCCTTAAACAAAATGCGCGGAGGTGCCATGAAGAGTTGCAAAATATTTTTTATTATTATTTTATTAATGTTACTATCTTCTTTTTTATATGCTGAGGGATCCTGGCATCCGGGAAAAACCTATTGGCCAAGAACGCTTATTGACAGCAGCCAAGCGGCTATTGATTATGTCAGAACCCGAGTAACTGTAGAACCATACCTCTCAATATATAATACCATAAAAATCAAATCTGATGTTGATTATGCTGCCTGCACAACAGAGCTTCAAAAAGCGGTTGTGGCACGTTGTGCGGCATTTCGATTCTTTATCGATGAAGTCACAGAGTACGGTGACAAAGCTGTTGATTATCTCCTTGTAATGCAACGGGAATCTTACTCAAATGTAGAAGAGCAATACAAAAATATTCTATGGGATTCTGAAATGCTATCTTTGGCATGTATTGCCTATGATTTTTTAAAGGGTAATGATTACAGCTTTGATGGAGTCGAAGACGCTGTTCGTGCTAAAATCCAGGACATTGCAGGAGAAATGTATTATGATTTGGTTTCAAGCCCAGAATGGTCAGGATTGCATTTATTATGGTTTGTTGGTTTTGGTGAGCAGATAAACTATGGTGTAAAATTCGCTTCTGCTCTCGGCATGTGTGCAATAGTCCTTAATACAGAAACCCCGATCGATACTGATAAACAGCCAGAAACCTGGATCAATTATACCATGCAGAAAACCGATCTCCAATTCAGCAACTGGCTTGTGAACGAACAAGGTATGTGGGCAGAAGGTCCTCACTACCTCACTTTCACTGCTTCAAGTTTTATACCCTTTGCACTTTCCCATAATAATTTTGTGAACGGTGAATCCGAGGATTATGGTGGTGAGATATTACCGCCACTCACACAAAATGATAATTTCCGAGAATTATTATATTGGGGAATCAAAATAAGACAACCAAACGGCGCTCGTCCAAATTTTGATGATAGTTTTCTTAATCCCTATTTTTTCAACGGGATGCTTGCACCAATTTATAATGATGATGTGCTTGAGTGGGATTATGTTCATAGTGCGGAACCAGATTTTGTTGGTGCCACATCACAGAATATTGATGTAGAAATGATTTGTACTGATTATCAAACAGTATTTCCGGGCACAACACCTCCTGATTTTCCTCCTACACAAATTATGCCGGATGCCGGACAGGCAGTTTTCCGCAGCGATTGGGGAGAAGATGCAGTCTATATGTGTGCTATTGCTGAAAACGGTCAAGCGCGTGAAGGTGGACGAACACATGAACATCCCGATAATGGCAGTTTTATTATTTATGCCTTAGGAGAACTGCTCGCTATGGATTCCGGCTACATCAGCTGGGAAAAAAGAGACAGTGTCCGTTACGCAAAAAATCATAGTATGGTACTGGTGGATGGAGAAGGTCCACCTGCTGCAACACTCACTACTGCGGGAGGGACAGATGCAACTATTGGTATTAACTATGACACCAATGGATTAGATTGTGCACAGATATCCACCAATTACCAGGATACAGATTTTTTCCGAATATTCACATTCATTAACGATTCTTATTTTACAATAACAGATATGATCGGTTCATCATCAACTCATGATTATTCATTTCTTCTTCACGGAAACGGAGGAGGATCAACAGGAAATGGATTCTCCCTTGATACAAATGGTTCTACGTATTCAGTTAATGATGTCGATCTGAATTTCTTTATCAACTCAGCTCATCCGATAAATCTTGATAATTATGATGATTATCATGATGACGGAACATATGATGTACTGGCGACCCATACGGTTACACGAGCTCAAATAAATGCTCAATTTGGACTTATTACATCATTCCTTATTCCTACACTTGCAACGACAAAAGATATTGTCTATACTCCAATAAATACAGATAGCACTTGTGGCGGTTCGTTAGAAATGGGGAGTGAGAAAATAATCCATATGGGAAATGGTTCCAATTCTTTGCAGACTGTAGATTTTTTCGGAACTTCTTTAGAGTATGATGCACTGGTCCTTCATGTTGCTCAAAACGGAGATATTCCAAGGAATATTCAACTTACTTCTGGTCAAACATTCAATTATGGCAGCACACCACTCATTTATAGTGATGTTGACAATATGATTGCTTTGAATATTGGCGCAGCATCTGCTGACGGTTATGTGGAAGAAGCATGCACAATTGAATTCTTTACCGGAAACGAACCCACGTCTGTTGAGGGCGGTACTTTGCTGGGATTTTTCCAAGGTGTTTCAACCATATCATTCAACTCTTCAAGTAACTTTACGATCGATGTGATTTGGTCTCTTGACTATGCTGTAAATCCTGATCCTTCACCTCACCCCTATAATCTTTCTATATATCCTAATCCCTTCAGTCAATCAAGCGAGATTTCTTTTGATCTTACTGTTCCACAAAATGTGGAAATAGAAGTTTTTAATCTAAGGGGACAAAAAATAGCTACACTTACTGATGAAGATTACGGAATCGGTTCTCATTCAGTATTATGGGATGGAAAGAACCAGTCCGGCAAGACAGTGGCAAATGGAACCTATTTATATAAAATACATTTTAATAAAGGCGACACAATTTTAAGAAAAGTAAATATCCTAAAATAGGAGAAAAAATGAAAAAAAGTTCTCTCTTTCTGCTCCTCTCTATCGTACTACTGATCTTTAGTTCATGTACGATAAAGAAATGGGAACCACCAGAATGGGATGTCACCCTGGAAATTCCCGTGATAAATAAACGAGTTTTTATGCATGAGCTTGAAGATACTACTGAGACGTATATCATTCGCATGGATAATGACACGCTCTTCTTTTCAATGTCTGAGGATATTGAATCCAAAAATGTGGGTGATGAACTCAAGGTTGATGGTAAAACTGAAACAATTGATAAAGAGATCGGTGATGAACTTGAAATCGCAGGTCGTGATGAAAGCTTCAGTGTGAGTGTGGGTGATGAATTGAATATCAGCGGTCAGTCGCAATATTTTGAACGAGCACTTGATAAGATCGAGGTCGAAGAGACAGGTAATTCCGATGCAAAAGTATATGTTCTCGCTTTTGCCGATTCAGCAGTCGGCGGCGGTGGCGTAGGTCCAATTATTAATACACCAATCCCACCACTCTATGGCTTCCCCCCCATCGACACTAGTTTTTCTGTCTTTGAAAACGATAATATCGAGTATGTGGTAATTGATTCCGGGTTTGCCTATATTGATTTCAAAAATAATACAGACATTCCACTGAGTTCTACAAATCCGACATATTTTATGCGACTTGAAATCTATAGCGGCGCAATGCTTACTTTTGATGATCCGATAATTATGCATAAGATCGATCACATAATTGCAGCTAATGCCACGGAGCATATTGAACTGGACCTCTCAGGTGCTCAGGTATTTCAGGATAACTATCTTCGCATTTTCCTAACTACAGATGGTACGGGCGGACAGGCAATAAATGTGTTCGAAGAGGATAATTTCTATGTCACTTTCAGTGTTTCTGAAATGATCGTGAGTGAAGCAAGCGCCAAGCTGCCGGAAGAAAGAATTACTCATGATGAGTCTATCTCGATAGAAGATGCTGCCGAGGAAATATCTCTCGTGTCTGCGACAATTGATAGTTGCCTTGGACATATTCGTGTTGATAATGATTTGCCTATCGATGCCCATGTGACGATTAATTTTATCGAATTGCTCGATGATACCGGCAATCCTTTCGAAGCAACATTTGATATTGACGGAAGTTCGACACAGAATGATTTCCCACTGAATTTCGAAAATTTCCAAATAGTGTCAACCCGTGAAGATGTTATCGACTCGCTTCATTTCTCTTACAATGTAGTGACAGATGCCACCGATGATTATGTTACAATTTCGGAGGATATGGTTGTTTCGACCGAAATTGAATTTGGTAAGATGAAATTCCGGGAAGTGACGGGCTACCTTGTTCAAACATTCACACAGAATGACACTCTTTCTCTTGCAGATGCAACAGATAAAATACTTCTCGATGAAGCTGATATACGAAGCGGAATGATGAATATTAATATTTCCGGTATTTCGTTTGATCCTCAAATCTCGATCATTTTTGATGAGATAGAAGATCAGTTTCATAATCCGGTTCATATCACAAATGAAGATTTCAGCGGTTATAGCTTTACCGATCATAAAGTCCTCGACCAGGTTGTGCATTATCACGTTGAAGTTGATATGCCGGTTTCTGAACTGATCACTGTTTCGAGTTCTGATGTAGTAAATGCGGATATACATCTCAGCGAACTGATCTTTGAGAGTGTTATTGGAAAATTTAATTCAATGACCATTGAGGATGAAAAGGCAGTAGAAGTTGATTCTACAGGAGAATATTCGCTTTGCTTTGCAGAAATAGACAGTTGTGATGTGCATGTCAGCATACCTGCGGCACATTATACCCTGCCATTTGTCGCACACATTCGTGTGAAATTTCATGAAATATTTGATGCAACCGGCGATACACTCATTCTCAATTTATCCTGTCCCGGTGATACGATGATCAGCTTTGCCGATCATACGATAGGTGACGACCCGTTCTCGTCGTCATTAATTGATTCACTCCATTATTCCTATATCGTCACCACAGAACCCACTACAGGATATGTGACTGTATATTATGAAGATGAAGTAAGAGCTGAAATCGAACTATCTGAAATGATTTTTAATAGTGTAAAAGGTATTATCGATCATAAGCATTTCGAAATGGATGATATTGAAGAAGATCTGGATATCGAAGACTTACCGGACAGTATTGCAAATGTCATGATGTTCCAGAATGCGGAATTGCATCTTGATGTATATAATGAAACTGGCTTTAACTGCTGGCTGAATATTGATATGATCGGAAGTAATCCTGACGGAGATACCGCGATAGTTCATATTGATGAGACCAGCGGGGTTGTCCTTCCAAACCAGATGAACCATGTTGTAATAACTGAAGGCGTTTCTGAAATGCTCAGTATTGTGCCGACACATGTATCTGCGACAAATCCCTACGCAATCATAGGCAACGGCTTTACGATTGGTGAAATCACGAAGAACGACTCGATCAGCGGATCATATACGATTGAGACACCTTTCAAATTTATCATTAATGCCCAAACTGTAACGCTGAGTGAGCTCGAACATAAGGAATTCAATGAAGACACACGGAATATGATAAGCGATAACTTAGATGGCGTACTTCTCAATCTTACTGCAGAAAATCTCCTGCCCTTTGGTACTTATGTCGAATTCTGGTTTGCGGCGGATTCAACACAAGTGTGGACAAATCCGGAATTGGTGATCGACTCATTCTATGTTGAATCAGCTACGATAGATCCTGTACATCATACAAGCGAAGAGGTTGTCGTGAGTAATATAGAAATAGAACTGACTCATGAACATGGCGATTTCAGTGTGTTTGAAAATCCAGATGTGTATGTGGGAATCAAATTGCCCCTGATCGGCACTGGTGGAGAAGTAGTCATAGTTAGGGGCTCAGATAATCTGAGGATATTCGGGTATGTCAGTGTGGATGTCCATGTTAAGGAAGTAGGAGGTGAAAAATGAAAAAGATAATAATCCTCCTTAGTTTACTTCTGTTCACATGTGCTGTATATGCTGTAGATATTGCGAATCCTGTCAGTATTGCTCTGGGTGATGCATACATTGCAAAAGCACGAGGATGCCATGCTCTAAACTGGAATCCTGCTAATTTAGGAATAGTCAAAAATTCTATGACGTTTAACCTGTTCCAGGTTACAGCCGATGTATCGAATAATGCACTTGATCTGGGCTATTACAATGATATAGTTGGAAAATATCTTACTCAGGAAGAAGAGCAGGAATTTCTCGACAGGATACCGGATGATGGTTTCTCTCTCAAAGCAAGCGCTGATCTGCACCTTCCGCTTTCTTTGTCGATCGGGAAATTCGGATTTGCTATAAATGCTCTCGTTCGATCTTCTGTTAACCTTGGCAAAGATTATTTTGATATTGTCTTGAATGGTAATGAGATTGGGGAGACCTTCAATTTCGAAAATAACGAAGGTTCTGCAATTTCTTTTTCTGAATTCAAACTTGGATACGGCGATAAAATTCCTGTTGATAAGATCTTTGGCTCTTTTGCTGATTTTCCATCAATCTATGGGGGTATTAGTATAGGATACATAAATGGACTTGCCTATGGCGAAATAATGGACTTCACCACAGAATTCTCCACTAATGACAGCGTGATGGATGTACACAATAACCTCTTGATACGTACTGCCGGATATGATACTGAAAATGACGAGATCATTGCAAAATCAGTATTTCCGGGAGCTGGTTCAGGATTTAGGGTGTCCCTCGGTCTTACTTCACCGATCACAGATAAGATAACTGCATCCCTTGCGATAAATAATTTATTTGCTTCGATAAACTGGACTGAAGCGTGTGAAGAACATCAAATCACTGTTAATGATGATGATTTTGCTCTCTATGATTGGATTGAAAATTGGGAAGAAATAAAAGATTCCATTGTGGTGGACACCACATACACAGTTGGTGATTTTTCAACATCGATCCCCGCTGAAATTCATATGGGCGGTTCATATTCTCTCAATCAGTTTACTTTCTATGGAGATTATGTACAGGGATTTGGAAAAAGTTTACTCACATCGGCGAAGCCCAAATTTTCTTTTGGTGCAGAATACTTGCCTTTGAAATGGTTGCCTTTGCGTGCCGGTTTTGGATTTGGTGGTGATGAAAAACCTCATTTCTCATTTGGTTCAGGATTTGAATTTACAAGTTTTGAATTCAGTTGGGGAGTGAGCTATTATACCTCGCCAATATATACAACAGCGACTGGATTGAAAGTATCCTTTGGTGCACTTCTCGCATTCTAAAGGTGATGAAATATATTAAAGGGAGCCATGTGCTCCCTTTTTTTAATTGGGTTGTGATATAACACCCAAACAACATAATCCAGAAAAGTAACGCAAGATTCCAATCTTGCGCACCAAATATCTGTCTTCATTTCTCTACACCTCAACATCAGTTTTCGCTATGCTACGCCTTGACATGTCGGAATGTTGAGTTGCAAATTTTTCTCCATCCTTTCCATACTTTTTCCTGAGTCGTCATGGACCACTTCATGACGGAAGTAGAATGATTGAAGAACACCGATTTGAGATTTAAGATGTACAACCGTTGCGAAGGTTTCCTACGTCAACCGTTCGCAAGGTTTTTGTATTCTCGCTCCCAAATCCCAACAAACACACCCTCGTTCCCAAACCCCAAGACACCCTCGTTCCCAAACCCCAAGACACCCTCGTTCCCAAACCCCTGTTTGGGAGCGCCATCCATCAACCCATCAACAATGACCTGCCAACTACATTCGATAATAATTTGACATTTGAAACTTTTTTATATAAAAACGTCCCACACCATGGAGGTTCGTATGAGAAATAGAATTATAATGTTACTTATGTCGATGTTAGTAGCTGTGACAATACAATTGACAGCAGATACCCTTATAGATACCACTTACAGTGTTCCTGAGATGGATGGGTGTATTGATTATAATACACAGTGGAATACGTATTATGCTGATATTTATACTATGATTACAGGAGATTTTTGGGATTGGTATAATGGCGGAAACTGCTATGTCCGGTCTTTTGTTTCAATTCCACTTCCCGAAGTTCCTTATGGTTATGATTTAGATAGTGCATATCTGTATATATATCAAAACGTCTCCTTTGGTAACTCGTTAGAAGGTTTGTTCCCGATCTGGGATATATCCTCGGGAAGTTATGAAGTGCCTTGTTATGTTGACCATGTAGATTATGGATCCACGTTGGATATAGGAGATTTTAATTCAGGTGTATTAGAGAATTGTATTGGAATTATATCTGAGGCTCCGGAAGACGGGTGGAGGGAGCTCGAAATTACTCAATATGTACAAGAGGATATTCAGGAAGAACGAGAATATTCTCAATATCGCATGCATTTCCCAATAGACACTGACCTTGATAATCTTGATGATTGTTTGTATTTTATATCCGGTTTGCCTGGTAGTCGAAGCTCCTATATAAGGTTTGTATTTACGTATGGAGCAGCAATAGATGATGAAGTAAGCTCAGAAGGGAACATGATTATGGTTTCCCCCAATCCTTTTATCAATTCTACGACAATTGATTTTTCTTCTCGACAGGGGCAGGTAAAGAATGTTGAAGTCTATAATCTCAAAGGGCAGCTCATTAGAGAATTAAAAATTCAAAATTAAAAATTAAAAATGAATGAAGTAATATGGGACGGTAAAGATGAAGCGGGACATGACATGAGTAATGGTATCTATCTTATCAGGATAGAGAGTAAAGATGTGAATGTCATAAGGAAGGTAATGAAGATACGGTAATAATTGAAAGAGGGGGAGTTATATACTTTTAATCAAGAACCCATTTACTTAAGACATGCTCTCCGACATGTCTCAAGTAAATATGTACTTGTCATAAGTCGAAGAGCTTGTGACAAGTGCAAAGATAAACAAAATCCGAGTCTTTTCCCACAATTTGCAAAATACCGCCTTCTATTCATATGTTTCAATTAAAATTTTCAGCAAAGAAAACAGTCTTTTATGATATTTCGCTATAAAAACATCTCCGAATCCATACCAACCTCTCACCCCGATTATTATTTTCCCTTCTTTAAAATAAATAGGGAAGCGGTAAGACCAGTGGAAAAATCCCATTGGATATGATAATAATACCATATTCGGTTCCACAAATTCTAAGGTATATTTTTTATTCAAACAAAGAGATCCTATTATTTTTAGAAGGGATTTTTTTGACAAATTAGTGCTTATCGACAAAATTCTTTTCGGTATTTTCTTAATAAGCTTTTTTCCAGAATAAGACTCATCGATCATAAGTAAGATCACTAAAAATATGACAATTACAGCAATATTCATGATATTCATTATTACACTCCTTATAAACAATCATCATTTATCATCAGACTTATTTTCATTTTTCATAATAAAATATTCAAAGGTCTGTGAATTTTTCCTGTCAAATTTTTCTGAACTTTTTGGAAGTACGCATGTTTTTTTGCTATGATTTTGACATTTTATCATACGCGAATATCTTTCTCAATATATGAATCATCTAAAAAACTTGAACAAATTTATACGGCACACACAACATCGTTCGGAGGTTTCATGGATTTGAAAAAGTTATTTCTGCTGATAATCATACTCTTGAGTATTAATATTTTAGTGCTCAAGATGAATGATATTACCAAAAAAGATTCATCTCGAAACGAGATGGTCAAAGTCTCTCAACCTCAAATTAAAAACTACGCACTACGTGATACTATTGATTTCGAGGAAAGACAGCAAAAGAACGGGGAAGTAACACTCTCGCGTCGAAACGGGATCACCAATGCAATTGAAAAAGTAAAACCTGCTGTAGTAAGTGTGAATGTTATCCGAACAGAAGTGGTGCAGACAAGTCCTTTCAATTCACTCTTCTTTGATTTCTACAGGGGATTTCTACCGCGAACTTATAAGAGAGAAGTGCAGAATCTTGGCTCAGGAGTAATAATCAGTGCGGACGGCTATGCGATTACGAACAGCCACGTTGTGCAGAATGCAACTGAGATTAAAGTATTTCTTTCCGACGGAAGAAGTTTTGAAGCAGAGCTTGTCGGAAGTGATGGTGTCAATGACATAGCAGTCATTAAGCTCAAAGATATTGAAACTGAACTTCCCCATGCCTACCTGGGAGATTCTGATGGCATTATTATTGGAGAGTGGACGATCGCTCTTGGGAATCCATTTGGATATCTTATTAAAGATTCCGAACCTACCGTCACAGTCGGGGTGGTGTCTGCAATGAACAGGAATTTCCGCAGTAATGAAGACAGAATATATAAAAAGATGATACAGACAGATGCTGCGATCAATCCGGGTAACAGCGGAGGACCGCTTGTAAATATTAACGGAGAGATAATCGGAATCAATACATTCATTTTCTCGAAGAGTGGTGGAAGTCTCGGTATCGGTTTTGCTATCCCATCCAACAGGGTTAAGAATATAATCCGGGAGATCATTAAATATGGTGGTATACGACCGATCTGGTTTGGCTTCAAAGTGCAGGACGTCACTCCTTCGCTCGCGAACAGTATGGGGTTGGAATCATCAGATGGTGTGATCATATCTTATATAGAAGAAAATGGTCCGGCTGAAGAAGCTGGTCTTAAACGGGGAGACATCATCAAAAGTATCGATGAGCAGAATATAAAAGATGTGAATGATGCTGAGATTGCAGTATCCGATCTCAGGATTGGTGAGGATATTGAGATCGAGATCATCCGGGACGGAAAAGAATTGGTAAAAGAACTTAATCCGCAGGAATATCAAGACAAGAAAGGTGCTTCTTCCAAATTATAAAATTATATGAGCGAAAATAAAGAGAATCTCACACGAGATGTCGGCAGGATATCAAGCGGCACATTTCTCAGCAGAATTTCAGGACTGATCCGTGATATCTTCCTCACACATTTTCTCGGTGCAACAGCCATAGCAGACAGCTTCGGAGTGGCATTTGTTATTCCGAATATGCTTCGGGGTTTATTTGGAGAAGGTTCTCTCGCTGCAGCATTCATACCAACCTACACAGAAATAAAAGAGACTCGCTCAAGAGAAGAAGCTATCGCTTTTGCAGCTAATCTTCTTTCAATTTTGGTGCTCATTCTTATCGGATTGGTTTTGCTTGGTTTACTTTTATCACCATACATAATTCGGATTATGGCACCGGGCTTCAGCAAAGAAGTTCAGGAGCTGACCATCCATCTTACGAGGATCCTTTTTCCATACCTCTTTTTGATCGGGCTGACCTCCAGTATTATTGCAATCCTGAACGCTCATAAAATATTCTTCTTTCCTTCACTTTCCCCACTCATGCTGAATCTTGGCATTATCATGCCCATACTTTTTGTTTCATTTTTCACTCATACAGACATTGTGTATCGGGCATATCTTTTTGCCAGCGGCGTAATTCTCGGTGGTGTATTTCAGCTTTTTGTAAATATCCACCTTCTTAAAACGGTCGGGTATAAGTTAAGGTTTAGAATAAATCTCAAACAGAGGGAATTAAAGGGAGTATGGAACAGGATGATACCCGGCATAATTAGTTTGGGTATTCGTGAAGTGAATGTTGTGGTGGATACTTTGCTTGCCTCTCTTCTTATCACGGGAAGTGTAGCAGCACTACAGTATGGAAACCGCTTGATGCAGCTTCCTCTCGGTGTTTTCGGCGTGGCTATCGGAGCAGCGCTCCTGCCAATGTTTTCACGTCAAACTGCTCATAAAAAGGCAGATGAACTAATTCATTCCATTCAGGAAGCATTTCAGATGATCATGATAATCATGATGCCTATTATCGTACTTATACTTGTAGTTGGCAAAGATGCGATATCGCTCGTGTATTTACATGGCGCCTTTGACCAAAAAGCGCTAATCATGACCTATTCCGCGCTTGCTTTTTATTCGATCGGATTGATCTCTCACAGCTCGGTGAAAATTTTTGCCTCAGCTTTCTTTGCACTTAAAAACACCAAAACTCCGATGATCATTGCAGGGATCGCAGTGGTGTGTAATATTATTCTCAACCTCATCTTAATGCGGCTGCTTCAGCTCAGAGGACTTGCCCTGGCAACTTCTATTGCTGCAACTCTGCAGGCAACCATCCTCTTTTTTACGCTTCAGATTAAGATCGGGCGCATCTCTTTCAGGAAAATTGGAATAACCTTTATAAAGGTTGTCGTATTATCGGCAATTGTCGGTCTGGCTGCATATTATTTAAATATCCTTTCAGATCACTATGTGCCTGCTACAAGATTTTATATTTTCATTAAGTTACTGATAATATTTGCTGCGAGCGTGATGATTTACTTATTTGGATTGAAACTGCTCAAAGTTACCGATCTACAGAAAATTAAACAATCCATCTTCACAAAAAATAAATGAAACCTGTAGTTCGGGAAAAATTAAAACTGATCCCTCATAATCCAGGCGTGTATCTGATGAAAAACAACAAGGGCACGATCATTTATGTGGGTAAAGCAAAGGATCTCAAAAAGAGGGTTTCATCCTATTTTAACAGGAACAGCTTTGACATTCCCCGTACAGAAGTGCTTGTGAGCAGAATTGCCAATCTTGATTATATCGTAACCCGCAGTGAACTTGACGCACTTATCCTCGAAGACACGCTTATTAAAAAGCACCGTCCTAAATTCAATGTTTCATTAAAAGATGACAAACGCTATCCATATCTGAAAATTACCGTGAAAGAAGCTTTTCCACGGGTGATTGTGACGAGGTCAATAGATCGGGACGGATCAAAATATTTCGGTCCTTATACAGAAGCTCATTCAGTGCGCAATACGTTGAGATTTTTTGAGAAAATTTTTAAATTGCGTACATGCCATAAATTTATTCCCAGGGAAGTAAAATTGAACGAAACAGAGGATCGTGCGTGTCTAAACTTCCAGATCAACAAATGTGATGCTCCCTGTATTGGCAATATCTCGTACGAGGAATATCGTGAGAGGATCGATCAAGTAATACTGTTCTTAAAGGGGAAAACGGATGCTATAATTTCTCAATTAAGATCACAAATGGAGAAGGCATCTGAAAACCGGCGATACGAAAAGGCATCTAAGTATCGTGACCAGATCCTGGAAATCACCCATGTGACCAAAAAGCAGATCATGAGCAACCAATCACTGGCTGATGCCGATGTGATCGGGATAGCGCGATATGAATCGGAATGCTGCAGCGTTATTTTGAAAATTCGAGATGGAAAACTCATAAAAAAGGAACACTATTTTCTTGAAAATACCCAGCAGGAAACATTGGCTCTCATTCTCTCGCGCTTTATCACACACTATTATAATTACCGTGAAGATATTCCACCGATACTTATGATGCAGCAAGAGCCCGAAGATAATGTACTGCTTCAGGAGTTATTGAAATCCAAAATCCATATTCCACAACGTGGAGATAAAAAGAAGCTCGTGGACATGGCAAAGCATAATGCCTTTTTACTTGTCGAAGAAAAGAAGCTTGCTCACATAAAATCCTCGCAGAGAACGGTTTTTGCAGTAAAGGAACTGAAAGAAAAGCTTCATCTTGCCCGACTTCCAAGAAAGATAGCTGCGTTTGATGTATCCAATCTATTTGGAAAAGAAGCTGTTGCATCGATGGTGTTCTTTAATAATGGAAAACCTAAGAAGAGTCAGTATCGCAGGTTCAAGATAAAAATGGTGCCCGGCATCGATGATTATAAAATGATGAATGAAGCGGTGACACGATACCTTAGCCATCTCGACGATAAAGATGTTGAACAGCCGGATCTCATCCTTATTGATGGAGGAAAAGGACAGCTTTCTGCTGCTTTGAAAGCATTGAAAAAAACAACATTCTCAATTTCGCTTTTTTCTCTTGCAAAAAGATTAGAAGAGATATTCGAACCCGGTAAAAGAGAGCCAATAATTATTCCAAAAACTTCCTATGCACTCAAGTTGCTTCAGCAAATACGAGATGAGGCACATCGTTTTGCTATTACGTATCATAAAAAATTACGGGATAAAAAAACTTACTATTCGGAGTTAGATGCGATCGAAGGTATTGGCGAAAAAAGAAAGATGCTTCTTCTATCCTATTTCGGCTCGGTTCAAAAAATAAGGGATGCAACTGTGGAGGAGCTATCTTTAGTGCCCGGAATCAGCAGTAAAATTGCCAAGCTTGTTTTACGCTCTCTAAATAAAGATTGACTAAAATGAATTTGGATTGACATAAATTTCAACTTATATTATTAAAAAATTGTTTTTTGGAGTCGGTAAGTCCCTCGCTGAAAGATAACAAAGCCGAGAGACTCGGCTACTCCAAAAAGGATGACTCCAAAGGAAATAAAATGCTTTTCGATATTAATAAGAACTTTAAAAAATTTACAAATTACGAGCACTCACCGGCACATCTTTTCCTTAATAATACATATTACATCATAACTGCTCATATATTAAAAAACATAAGACCTTTTTATGATGATGAAAGAAAGCAGATATTGCTGAACTCTATTTTTCTGAATTTCATTGATAGAAATGGTTGGAAGATGATTGCATATTTTGTGGCGGATAATCATTATCATTTACTTCTGAATTCAGCAAATAATGCTGATAAATTATCAAAGATTATTGCTGATATTCACCGTTTTACAGCAATTACCATTAATAAGATGGATAACCTTACCGGCAGGCAAGTTTGGTATCAATACTGGGATACAGTGATAACTTCGAATAAATCATTTTATGCCAGATTTAATTATATTCATTATAATCCGGTAAAACATGGTTATGTTACAAGGAGTGAAGATTATAAATTTTGTAGTTATAAAGATTATTTTGAAAATGATGAAAACGAAATGCTTTTTTTAAGGAAGAAATATAAATTTGATAAAGTAAAAGTGAAAGAACCATAATTTGATGTATTTTTTGGAGTCGGTAAGTCCCTCGCTGAAAGATAATAAAGCCGAGAGACTCGGCTACTCCAAAAAAGACTACTCAAAAAAAAGAGGTGATCCGAAAATCACCCCTTCAAAGAACGAATTATATTAAAAGCTAATGATTTTCGAGTGACCTGTTTTTGATGTCTTCGAAATTTCTATCTTCGAATTTCACTTCGACACCACTGAACTGCCGTTTGATATCCTCGATCTCTACAGCCGGGTTTTTGCTGTATAAAAGTTTTATATGATTGTATTTATTACATACAGTGATGATATCTTGTGATGGATTCTGCTCCATGATGATATAGATGTGATGCAGATCATCACGTTCCTCAAGATAACGTTCAAGCTTAATTATATCATCACCCTGAATATCCTGGGCGTAGATAAATGAGACTATCTTTTTGTGACTTTTTGGGGAAACTTTACTTCTTGTGAATCTACCTTTCATGATACCTCCGTATTTTGTTGAAAATTAATATTCTCAGTTTGTTTTTCAATTAATTCCTATTTTTTCCTATCGCCTTTTTGATCATATGAACAAGATCGTCGATCTCGAATGGCTTAAAAATTATATCGTGCAAGCCATCTTTTTTGGCTTTTACCAGCACATGATTTGGGTCATACCCAAAACCGGTCATCATGATTATTGGAATTGTGTCATCATAATCTCTTATCTGTGAATAAAGCTCATATCCATCCATATCCGGCATTGCAATATCGCTTATAATAAGGTCAACATGCTGCTCTCGAATGATCTGCAGTGCATCAAATCCATTGTCTGCAGTTATTACTTCGCAATTCTTTTTCGGGAGAACATAGGAAAGAAAATCAAGTGTATCCTGCTCGTCATCAACAATAAGTACTGTTATCATATAGATAATTTTCCTGTGATCTTTGTGTATGCCTGTGAATATTTTTCGCGTGTTTTTTGTATAATATATTCTGGAAGACGAAGAATCTCATCATCCTCTGCAATATTTTCTTTATGTTGGATACCCTTTGATATGAGATAATCCCGGACAAACTGTTTATCGAAACTTGTCTGAGATTTACCAGGTTCAAACCCTTCATTATCCCAGAAACGTGAAGAATCCGGAGTAAAAATCTCATCAATCAGAATGATCTCATTATTATAAAGTCCGAACTCAAATTTTGTGTCCGCAAGTATAATTCCTTTTTTCTCCATGAGTATATCATGAGCAAAGGAGTAGAGCCGGAGACTTACTTCTTTGATCTTTTCTGCGGAGATAGGGTCAACTAAACGTGCCATTTCTTCAAAGCTGATATTTTCGTCATGTCCATTTTCGGCTTTCGTCGAAGGGGTGAAGAGGGATTCTGGAAGTTTTTCTGATTCAACAAGACCTTCGGGTAATTTTATTCCGCAGATCGTTCCTGTCTTTTTATAATTCTTCCAACCGCTGCCTGCAATATATCCACGTACAATGCATTCAATTGGGAATTTATTTGCTTTTCTTACCAGCATCGAGCGTTTTTCAATATCATCAGAAACATCCTGAAGATTTCCAGGAAAGTCTTTCACTTCTGTTGAAATGAGATGGTTCGGAATGATTGAGGCAGTTCGGTCAAACCAGTATGCAGCTATCTGATTGAGAATTTTTCCTTTATCCGGAATTTCATCTGGTAGAATATAATCAAAAGCTGAAATTCGGTCTGATGCAATTATCAGAAGCTCGTTTCCAAGATCGTAAATATCCCGCACCTTTCCTTGCTTGAGAGGAAATCTGTCTCTAAGTCGTACCATTATTTGTGATCATTCCCCTTGTTTTTCTTTTTCAATATGATATGAATGAGTGACCTCTGAAGATTTCTTAAGCATCGCAGTTACGCCACAATAGCGTTCTTGTGAAAGCTTGATCGCTTTTTCGACTTTGGATTTGTCGAGGTTATCTCCAATAATTGAATAAACAATATGAATCTTTGAGAAAATTTTTGGATGCTCAGTAGTGGTTTCAGCTTCACCATAGACAGTGACATCCTTGAAGGGAACTCTCATTTTCCTGAGAAGAGATACAACATCCATGCCGGTGCAACCGATCAAGCCCATAAGAACCAGTTCCTTTGGTCTAGATCCCTGATCGTAACTCATGTCTTTACCTGCATCTATTATTATAGTATGATTTGAATCTGCGACTGCACTGAATTGTAGTTTATCAATTAATGTAACTTTTGCTTTCATATTACACAATAAGGTTAAAATGAATAAAAAATTTGTCAAATTTATTTAAAATATTTTGATAGATTTATTTGGAAAGTGATCAATTTAGAAAAATTGAGGGAAAATTATCAGGAGTATCTGAATTATTATATTTGAGCAAATACCTGCTGCAATATCATCGGCAAGTACACCCCAGCCATGAGGAAGATCTTGCAACTGATTGATTGGAGTTGGTTTTACGATATCAAACACACGGAAAAGAATAAGTGCATAGATAAAGACCATCAAAGTGTGAGGTAGGAACATAACTGCGAAGAAATAACCAATAAGTTCGTCAATTGTGATCTTTCTGCTGTCGTGTCCCAAATCGCGTTCGGCACTCTTTATGATGGGAACAAATATAAGACTCACTAACAGTACGATCCCGATGAGTAACAGGTTACCCAGCGTACTAAGTGGTGGAATGAGGTAAAAATACAAAACAGCAGTGATAATTGAAGTAATTGTTCCGGATAAAATAGGGAAGTATCCCACAAAACCAACTGAAACAAGGAGATTTCTAAAGAATTTCAGCATGATCAATACAGAGCATCTGTCTCTATTCTCTTAATGTCCGCACCGAGTGATGCAAGTTTGTTTTCAAGATGCTCATAACCGCGATCAAGATGATACACGCGGGATATTTTCGTTTTACCTTCTGTTGCCAGAGCGGCAGTTATAAGTGCAGCTGCAGCTCGGATATCAGGAGCCATGACCTGCGCTCCGGAGAGTTTGTTGCCGCCGTTTATGCTGATTCGGTTTCCTGATAGTTTTATGTCCGCTCCCAAACGTTGAAGTTCGCTTATATACATGAACCTGTCCGAGAAAATATTCTCATTAATAATACTTTTTCCCTCAATTGTGGAAAGAAGTGCTGCAAAGAGCGGTTGAAGATCTGTTGGGAATGCCGGATAGGGATTGGTCGAAATCTCGACGGGTTTTCTTTTGCCTTTATTATAGATGGTTATAGAGTGCTCATCTACTTCTAAAGTATATCCAATGTCACGGAGTTTATTCAGCACAATGCCCGAATGCTCAGGCATGCAGTTCGTTACAGTAATTTCCCCATTTGTGATTGCACCTGCAACGAGAAGTGTGCCCACTTCTATTCTGTCCGGGATAAGAGAATAATCAGCAGGATGGAGCATTTTCACACCATGAACGGTAATGCTCTCTGTTCCGTGCCCTTCGATATGGGCTCCCATTTTATTAAGGAAATTTGCGAGATTACTGATCTCCGGCTCGCATGCAGCATTTTGTATGACAGTGGTGCCTTCAGCGAGGACTGCTGCCATGAGCACATTTGCAGTTGCGCCGACTGTTTTGTTTTCAAAGTATATCTGCGAACCTTTCAACCCTTTGGTTTTTGCGTAGATGTAGCCATGTTTTATCTGTATGGTCACATCCAGTTTATGAAGGGCTTCCAGGTGATAATCTATAGGTCGAGCTCCGAGTGCGCATCCGCCGGGAAAGGAAACTTTTGCCTCTCCACAACGAGCAAGCAATGGACCAAGAGCATAGATCGAAGCGCGCATTGTTTTCACAAGTTCATAGGGGGCTTCATGATTTTTTTCTTTTTTTGTAATGATTTTCAGTTCGTGGTCAGTGAATTCAGCTTCAGTACTTATCGTTCTGAGTAGTTTGATCATCGTGCGAATATCTGAGAGATTGGGAATATTTTTTATATGATACTCGCCATCTGCGAGAAGTGTGGCAGCCAGTATTGGAAGTCCGGCATTCTTTGAGCCGTTTGCTGCGATTGTTCCTGAGAGTTTGCGTCCGCCGCGCACTAAAATTTCATCCATTTTAAAACCAACTTCTATGTATTATTTTTGAGAATTAAAACTCGATCGAAATCATTGTAGTCCTGTTTGATGTCAATGATTTTGTAATTATATTGCTTTGCCAGTTTAGACACTCCATCTTTTTGATACGCACCGATCTCAAAAAAGATACGACCATTATTTTTGAGGTATTTCCTGGCATTCTGTAAAATTTTATGATAGAATTCCAGTCCATTCTCTTTCGCAAAGAGTGCTTCTCTCGGTTCATGATCCTTGATCTCAACAGGTAATTCTTTAAATTCTTTTTCACTGATATAAGGGGGATTGGAAATGATACAGTCATACGTGTCGGTTACTATATCAAAGATATCTGAATGCAATAATGAAATATTCTGAATTTTTAGATTATCGATATTTTTCTCTGTGAGCTTTATGGCTTTTTCGGAAACATCAGTGGCAACAATGTGAATGTCTTTTTCAGACTCCTTGAATGAGTTGCTGATAGAAATTGGGATATTTCCCGTGCCCGTACCGATGTCCAGGAGAGACCATGCTTTTTGATCAGATTCCTTGATATAAGAAATAATTGCATCGACAAGGATTTCGGTTTCAGGGCGTGGAATGAGTACTCCTTCCTCAACAAAAAACGGGATTCCATAAAATTCTGTAGCGCCAAGAAGATATTGGATAGGATAATGCAAAGCCCTTCTTTTGATAAGTTTTTTTATTTGTGATAAATCTTTCTTTGCAAGGGGTCTGTCATATTTCATATACAGATCGAGACGTGAGCATTCCAGCACATGAGCGATAAGAAGTTCAGCATTCAGATGGGGAGAGGAAATGTCTTTTTCCGAAAAATAATCCGATGTCCAGAAGAGTACGTCCTTAACTGTCCAGATTTTATTGTCTTGCGATACCATAGTATGAGTAAAGAATCATGGTGCGAATTGTTGTCAAATTTATATTGGATTGATGGTGCTGCGGCTAGATGTGATACTTGTTCCCAGGTTGAACTTAGGAACGAGATATAGTTATAAAATTACTTCATCAGCAAACATTTCTTCACTGCTTCAGTCTTATCATTAAGTTTCAATTTGTAGAAATATAAACCTGAACCTACTGGATTTCCTGACTCATCTTCGCCATTCCAGGAAACTGAATGTTCTCCGGATTGAATTGTTCTATTAACCAGCGTTTTTACTTTTTGTCCTTTTAGATTATAAATGACTAATTCTACATTCTCGGTGTTTTCTGTGATTGAGAACATTATTTCTGTAGATAGATTGAATGGATTCGGATAATTCTTTGATAACAGCGGTTGAGTATTGGGATTATGTTCATCATCTATACTAACTAGCACCCATGTATTAGTGGATAGGTCATATATACAGAGGTCATTAGTGGCGTTGCCATATGGATCCAGCCCACCAAAGAGAATTATTTTGGAGTCATCTTCTACATAAGCCATTGCAGAATATGTACGCGCAACAGGGCAATCGGGTAACTGTGTCCAGGTCTCTGTGCTCATATCAAATTCATAAAAATCACCAAGGATTCCTTTGTTAGCATTCATTCCTCCGGAAACCCACACTTTTCCACCATAGTATGTTCCTGCTTGATATGCTCTTGCGCCAGGATTAGCACCAGAATTATAAACATAATGGAACTCATTGTCGTTAGGAAGGGAATAACGGCGGACATCATCGCGATAGTCATTTTCGTTCCATCTGACACCTCCATAAACATACATATCATTGTTATGTAGAGCTGCAGTCTGTCCAGCAGAAGGTGCATGACCTTCCTTTTGCGTCCAATTGCTTGATGTGCGGTTGTAGCTCCAGAAATCCATAAGATTCAAGCCGGTTGCATCAGTACCTCCATATACATAGAGATCGTCTCCATACCCTACCATAGAGGCGTTTTTTCGGGCGATTGGCGTGCTTGTCCCGCCTGAAGGTAATTGTGTCCAGGTTTCAGTTACCGGGTTAAACGACCAGGTATCATCAAGCAATCCGGTTTCGCCCTGACCACCGTAGATATACATGACATCCACCCCTTGTGCGCAATGGCCCGCCCGTGCAGGAGGGATGGGGGCAGGAGGTGTTATTGGAGCCCATCCACTTTCTTCAAAGGCGTGCAGATCATTAAACAAAGTTCCCTCTACGTCCTTTCCTCCAAACATCATAACTCGTCCATCTGGAAGCGTTACCATGCTGTGTCCAAGTCTGGATACGGGGGTATAGTCCCGCTGACTCCAAAGTGCTGAACTCGTAATTAACATAAGTATTGCACCTATTACGACTGTTTTGTGTTTCATTTTATGCTCCTTTCGTTTGAAAGTTTACTTTATTTTTCTAAAAAATCAATTATTCTCTGTCAAGAAGTTTTCTTTGGAATTTACAATCATTTATCCTAAAAATTACTTTTCGTATGCACACGCCGGGCTACTAAGCGCTAGCTTGGTAGACAGATTTGTGATTATAAAAAAGACGCACACCGAAATCGATGTGCGTCGTACATATATCGTAATAGTATGGAGACTATTTCATTAATACCATTTTCTTTGTAATTTGCTTTTCACTGGTTTCAAGTTTGTAGAAATATACACCATTTGCAACAGTTTTATCGTGGTTATCTTTGCCATCCCACACAAAGTTGATCGCAACGCCCTTCGGGCTTGTTTCCGGCACGAAGGTCTTCACGAGCTGCCCTTTGATGTTGTAAATATTGAGTTCTGCTTTTTGTGCATTTGCAGGAAGTGAGAAGGAAATCGTTGTCGAGCTTGTCACAGGATTCGGGAAATTCTGGTTGAGTTTGAATTGGCTGATCACGTAGGGGTCGTCATTCGAGAACATGGGAATTTCGTAGCTTGAAGTGGGATCACCAATAAGGATATCATCTACATGAATACCATCTTCTTCGACATAGCCGTCAGAATCCATAAGGAATCTGACATAGACTTGAGATTCGCCTGCGAAATCAGAGAGGTCTGATGTTTCTGCGATCCAGGAAAGTTGCTCGCCATCATACACTGGTTCGCCGGCTGGCTGATAACTACCTGCGGCGAGTTCCGTATATTCACCCTCGAGGGCAGTCCATGTTATGCCGTCAGTTGAGGCAAGAACCTGAGCATAATCCCAGTTGGATTCGATATCCCATTTCGCATTGAAGTACAGGTTAGCACTGCCCTTCATGCCATTCAGGTTTACAGGATCTGTAAGCTCGAGTATTGCAGTGGTCCACGACGGATAACTTCCGCCAGGACTGTCTGTAAAGGAATGAGTTGGTGAAACGTAGTCTTCTTCAGTTACTCCCCAATCAGCGGAAGTCCATTGAGTAGTGCCATCTTCTGCATCATCAAAAAGCTGTGCAAAACCAAGGTGGTAATCGTACTGAGCATCACCACTGACTAAAAGTGTGCCGACATACGGAACTTGACCTTCTGCAGTGACATATAGTGTATATGAAAAGTTTGGAAGACTGATTTCATAGCTTCCAAAGGTTGACTGCACAGAAGCATATTCCTCGCCAGTATCACTTCGCATATAAGAAAGTGTCGCATTATCTATCAACATGAAGTCATTAAAGACATTACCTGATATGAAGCCACTTTCTACCGGATCGAGCACAATATCATGAGCGTTCGAGCCGTATCCAAGAAAATAGTTAAATTTCTGATAGGGATCATATCCCCATTTTGTAACATAAATATCATAGTATTCAACGGGATAGTCTTGAGAAGACGAGTATATTCCGGATACATCAGTCGTTGAAACAAATACCGGGTCATCTTCATTAGGATTTGCTCCATGTTCATAGAAGCACACTTCCGCATTGGAAACAATAGAACCATTTTGACTTTCTGTAACCAGACCGGACACATTTCCGTAGGCAATGATCACAGGGAAAATCTCTTCAAAAATATTGTATCCTGATTTCGCAATGATGGCATCAACCGGAGTCAGTGTCGAAGGTGTAACACTATAGGTAATTTCATCAACAGCTCCGAAACCTGCGCCATCGACATTTACCCATAATGTAATATCAGCTTCATCAGCATCGGCTTCAATAGTGCCCTCAAGGTTCAAAGCAAAGGTGTCTATAAGACCGAAATCTGTGGTCACGTCCAAGCTCGGATTGGTCAGATCGAGTGCAGTGACATTTACTTCTTCATGAAAGAGGAAATATTCATCACCGGGATTCTGCCCATATATTTGAAGTGTTGGACCGTAACAGTAGTTCACATTAAGAACTGCGATACCTGCAGCATCAGTCACTTCTGTTGCTGAGATATAATCCAGTCCTTCTGCCCAGACATCTACTCCAACCTGCGGAGAAACACTATCAGGAGCCATTACTTCGACAGTGATCTGAGTTGGGATATTGACATTGATCGTGCCGGGAGTTAAGGTAACAACGCTGGCGGTTACTACTATGTCACCAACAAATTTATGATAATTATGTGCAACGACCGCAATATGTAGAATACCAGACTCGTTTGGAACAGTGTCGAAGAATAATGTGCCTGATCCAAGGACATTGATTTGTGCAAATCCATAAATCGTATCATCATCATACACAACTACTCTGGATCCTGCTGGAGCGGAGATATCTATTTGCGGCACACCAGCCATTATGGTTTGGGGATAAGTCGGCATGAGTAGAGAAGGTTCCGCAGTCCATAATGAAAGTGCGGGGTCACCAAATTCATTGACCTCGTAATAGCACCATCTAATGACTTCATCAGTGCTGATAAAGGGAAGAGTCTGTTCTTTGGAAAGCTGGTTAGCTCCGCTAACAGAGTAAATACCTGTTTCAAAGAAAACATCAATGTACTGTCTGTGGAAGTGCTGGGACGCACCGTCTGTGCCGCCTTGCTGCCCCCATCCATACCTACTGTTTCCGACAAATGCGGATGCGGCAGTAGACATATTAGTGATCACTTCCATGAAGCAATCCGATCCGGTACTTCCGCTAGAATTTCTGTTATCAATAGATCCGGAATAACATGCTTGAGAATACCCATTATAGAAATTGTGTGTGATACCATCATTTGTAAGATTATATGTGGTGAGGTTGTTATTATCAATATTCAAACAGTGAGTTGTGTTGCCGTGTCCGAGGTGATTAAGAAAGTTCGGTCCAAGATTCAGCTCATTATACAGATCATTAGCTGACCAACTGCCATTCATTTCATATAATGTATTTACTGTCCATGTGCCGGGAATACCTACAGTGGTGTATCCGTTGGAAGAGCTTCCAACAAGAAGTTCATTCATATATTGTCCGCCATAAGTATTTGGCCATAGATATTCACCGACCAATAAAGTCGTTTCCAACTCACCCAATACGGGTGATTCCAGATAACTCTGGATCTTATTTATCTGGTTTGCGATTTCAGTGGTATTATTGGAACAAATTCTACCGATATAGACTTCAGCAAGCAGGTCTGCCTCATTATGCTCACCCCATAATGAGTTGTTATTATTATTCCAATCCGGACCTGATCCTGCCGCAGCAGTACGGTCAAGGCAACCATAATAAAGATCTCCGGGAATATCATCATCATCGTAACCGCCACCTGGATCTGTGTAGAGCCCTCTGTCGGGAATGATGTCAGTATCACCACCCAGCAAGACATACTGAACCGGATAATCAGTATATTCTGCAATAATATAGTTGCGAACCTGATCTCCGACATCAACGCCGGGATAATTTATCATGATATCGCTTACAAGAGTAACTTTTGATCTCAAACCTCTCATTTCATGAAAATCAGCCAGCACCTGAAAATCATTTTCAAAGATACTGTTCGTAATGATGATATAATCATATCCGTCAGCTTTAGTTTGTGGGATCGTATAGGTGCCAATCATATCAATATTATCCACAAGTGCAGCAAGTCTGATTTCTACTTCAGGATTATTATGTAAAAATTTTTGAGCGTTCTCGGCTGCGGCATCATAGGAAGTTTCAAGGGTTACTACTGCCTTTTTGTAATAATTCAACTCTTTTGTTGAAGGCACATAGGAAAGGGGAGTAACTGCAAAAGAACCGACAGAATATCCTGCGAGATAATGAGTGGAATAATCATTAAACTGTTTGGTTGGGAAAGGTGAATCACTTGAATAGATCGCTTGATCCGGTGGGGTGAATTCTGCTTGATTTAATAATGATAGGGGCATGGGTTGTTGTTTGGGATAAATTGTGTAGTTTCCAAGAGGAGTTTCTTCATAGAATTCAATCGTAATATCAGAAACAGCCTGCATTCGAGGAAGAAGGAGATTGATTCCGATATAGGGTAGGGACGGTTCTCCGGGATTTCCAAGATGGTAACTATCTTCCAGCTGAAGAATAGCATATTCTCCATCGAATTCTACTTCAGGAGCATCAAAGTAATAGGTCTTTGTTATCACATCTGCAAAACTGACGGATGTAATAAAAAGAATGAGCATTAAGATACTAAGTTTTTTCATGCTGACCCCTTAATTTTATTTTATTTTTCTAATTTTCCGTTTTTAAAAAGGATTTTATTATCGACCTTAATGGTTTTATCAAGCATATAGAATTGTGCGATCATATTAGAGTCTATGCTGGAAGCTTCGAGTTCATCCCAGCCAACCTGCAGTGTGAGCGCACCGAATATTTTTGTATTAATGTATGGATGATGAATATTTTTGTGAAGTGCAGGATTCATTCCAATAGTGAACGAACCAACAAGATTTTTATCTCCGGTAGCGTTTTTAAAAAGTGTTTGAAGCTTATCATTATCCGTCTTTGCTTTCATTTCTGTGATCTTATTGTCATGAATAATGATATCGACTTCTTCAAAGAGAGTGTCGTAGAGATATGCAAAATCCGTATGGAAATTTCCGTTGATCTTGCCTTTTTCGAGCAGACCGACAACCAGTCCACCCGGAAGTTCGGAGTCAGTCGCCAGAGAATTTGCAATACCATCTTTGATCTGAAGAACTCGCTCCTCAGGAAGTTTCACGTCCAGCAAACCGCCGTTCCCGTCTTCGATGGAAATGGTTTTGGAGGTTTCAAGAAGTTCTTTTACTTGATGGCAGCTCTTGGTTAATTCTTTGGGCTCTTCATTTAGTGCTCTCCAGTACATCTCACTTCTAAGTTCGACATTAGCTTTCTGAAAGTTATTATATATCGTATCAATTGTGAGGAAGCGGACATCAGTTTCGTAAGTCTTGCGTACATTTTCCCGTTTGGTTTCTTCTATAAGATCACTTTTTTTAATGAGTTCTTCGCTGAGCGTTTCGTCTTCAATTTCATCGAGGAATTCTCCGGAAAAGATAATATGCGCATCGGCTTCATTAATAAGCAAATCGCTTATTACATCCTTGATTGCGTAGGAAAGTGGCACGTGGCGGATGAAGTTATACTCCATTCGTTTTGTCCAGAATACAGGTATTGCATAAGCGCCCTGCCGGGCAATTTCTACCATAAGATCTTCGACCAACTTCCTGTGCATAGGTTGGTAGCTGATCACTACTTTTTCATTTTCTTTTATACCAAGATTGTGAGTAATGATCTTATGAGCAATATCCTTGAAGCTGATTTTGATGACTTGTTCTCTTCGCCAATCATCGATTTCCTGGTTGAGAACTGCATGAACTATATTGCTTTTACTGAGATCTGCTTCTCCAAGTGAGACATCAATGAAAAAATTCTTTGCAACAGCACGAAAATATTTTTTGATCGTACCACGAACATGTTCGGACTTAACCAGTTCGATAAGCCCGGCACTTTCAAGTTGCTGCACATCATACCAGAGTGCATTGGGCTTGATATTGAATTTTAATGCAAGTTCTTGTGCCGTATATTCTCTGTCAACCAGGAGACGAAGAATCTTCAACCGCCTATCAGAGGATAGAGTTTTAATTCCTTTGAGCGTTGAGATATAAAAAATTTCCTGCATAGAATTACACTTTCTTTTTCTAACAAGTGAACTTGCGGGAGTATCTCATCCCGCAAGTCCTTTTATAATTTACTGCAATAAGAGTAATTTTTTCGTTATTTCTTTCTTGTCAGAAGTGAGTCTGTAGAAATAAACTCCGTTAGCTACTGGCTTGTTAACATTGTCCTTGCCATCCCATTCGAACTCGAAGAACGGTCCTTCATCTAAATTTGGTGAGAAGGTTTTTACAAGTTGTCCTTTCACATTATAGATGGAAAGTTCTGCAGTATTAATATTATGCGGAAGTGCAAAGGAGAAGGTCGTGGAATTGCTGACAGGATTCGGGAAGTTCTGGTGAAGGAATACTGTTTCAACAGGGCGAGGGTCATCGTTGCTGACAATCGGAATTTCATAACTGGTGCTTGGGTCGCCAATGAGCACATCATCAATATACCAGCCATAATAGGAATGTACCGAGTAGTCAGAAGCAAAGGTCCAGCGCAATGTTGCTGTGTTGCCAGCATGAGCAGAAAGATCAAATTCAACCTGCTCCCAATCGTCGATCTGACCCCCAAAGCCCTGAGTACTCAAAGCACTGATATTTCCGCTATAGCCACCTTCGGGTGTGATAAGATTATAACCTACACCGCCATTTGTTGAAATCGTTACATTTCCACCATCCCAGAGGGTAGAGGTCCCTTCGAAATTATAATAATGCCAGAAATACAGAGTGGCATCTGCAGGAATGATGAATTCTGGTGAATTCAGGAACCAGTCAACATTATCTAAATAAGTTCCGCCAAGTACTGTTCCCCAAAGATTTGTTCCGGAGTGAGCAGTAATACCACCGGCGGTTGGTTCTCCCCACTGCCATCCATTAGGATCACTGCTTACAAAGTCTCCGTCATTAGGTTCAAAATCAGAAAAGAGAGTTGCATAACCAAGATGATAGTCAAGGATCATATCACCGTTCACAAGCAAACTACCAGAATATGGAACGTAACCGGAAGCAGAGACATACACATCATAGTTAAAATAAGGAAGGGCAACACTATACGTACCATTGGAAATATTTACAGAAGCATATTCTTCTCCGTTATCCTGTCTGTAGTAATGGATTGTTCCATCTGTGATAACAAAGAAGTCTGCATAAACTGAACCGGATACATTTCCGCTCTCTACCGGGTCGAGCTGCATATCATGTGTATTTGCGCCATATCCGAGGAAGTAGCTTAGTTCTTGATAAGGATTGAATCCCCATTTGTCTATATATATATCATAATTATCCACAGCTTGTTCAGACGTAACGTTGTAAAATCCAGATGAGTTTGTTGTTGCAGTGAAAAGAGGATCATCTTCGGGAACTGCGCCTTCTTCATAGAAGCATACCTCTGCATAGGATATGGCTGTACCGTTGTCACTATCAGTAAGTGTACCGGATACAGTGCCAAATGCTACAATTACTGTGAAATCTTCTTCGTATAGGTCATAGCCGGATTTGGAGATAACTGAATGTACATTGCCCAGTTCATCAGGGGTCATTAACAAAGAGTTGCCGGTTGTGTTTGTGTAACCATTTTCATTCAGCTTTGCCCAGAGTGTGGTTCCGTCATCAGTACAGTATTGGTTAATGGATGCTTCCATATTCATCGCAAGTGTGTCATACAAACCAAAGGTTGTTGTCACATCGATGTCAGGATTTGTTAAGCTGAGAGAATTAACGGTGAGTATTTCATCAAAGAGAAGATAGTCTTCATCTGGTCGCTGTCCGCAGATTTGAAGTGAGGGACCGAATTGATAGTTGAGCGCGAGGATTGCTTCTCCATTTGCATCTGTAACCGCAACAGTTGATGCATAATCAAGACCTTCTGCCCAGACATTTACGCCTATTTCAGGATTGATGCCATCGCTGTCCATAACGGTCACAGTAACATTGGTTGCTTGATTGACATTGATATTGTCAGGAGTGATATCTATCTGAACAGGGACTATCGCATCAAGAAGTGCCATATAAGGAATTGAATTATATGCAGTGACGGTGAGGGACATTTGACCGGGAGTAACCAGCGGCAAATCGAGATTAACTGTTGCATTACCTGTAAAATCGGTGTAGCCGTGCCCATACAGAGTGCCGTCCATATATAATCCGATAAGTGCGCCTTCAATGCCAACCACTTCGACGTTATAGGTAGTCGAGCCGAGTGGAATTATCGGGTTGTGATTAACAGTCATGGCTACGGGTGTGTCTGTTCGGAGTTTAAGCGAGGGATCTCCGAAAACTGTCCAGTATTGGAATTCATTATCTCCGCCTGAATTTTCATCCATCATTTGCATAGCACCGCTGAAATAGTAGTTGCCAAGAGTGGTTACTTTATCATGTACAAGGAACATATTTGCATGATATTCAGCAATCATTGGTGGTGTCCAGCTCTGGCTTATAATAGATGCGTACACACCGATAGCACCGGTTGGTGTTCCTGATGTATTATTGGTCGCCCGTAACCATGCTTCAGCAAAACATGTGCTACCTACAAAATTACCGTTATAACAGGCAACGCAGATGATAAAGGGCAACATATTATCATTTGTGAGCTGATTAATATGAGTATTTGAAAAACCAGTAGTTCCCCAGGAGGTAGTGGAACCATGTCCGCAATAATTTAGTATTCCTCGACCTGCATTTAGTGCGTTTGATACATCAGAGGCGGAGCAAGAAGGATCATAGATCTGATCAACATCTGTGTAGTTCCAGGCAAGTAATGAGTCGCGAATTACATTCATCATTTGGTAATCATACCAGCCATTATAACCGGTTCCCTGGTCTGAGGCAACACCTGTTCCTTGTTGCATCCAGTCACCTGAAATAAAGGGATCGGATTCATAGTAGAGTACTCTGTTCACTTGTGTTTCAACTTGTGCCCCGGTTTCGGCAGAGAATCTCCCGACATACGCATCAGGATAAGAGTCTCCACCTTCAAGGCAGGCATACAAAGGATCTTTATTGTTTTCATAAGGAACAACCTGTGGAGCGTCACCTACAATAAGAATGAAGGCAAGGTTCCAAGTATCATAGAGATTTTGTATGTAATTTTTGATAGTAGTATAGTCATTGCCAAGTGTGCTGACATTTACCATCTGGGTAGGAATGCCCTTTTTGTTCTTCCATTCGTACAGGGGCTGCATTTCATCCGCAAAATCATCATAGGTTACAATGAGCATAGATCCAACGGCAGGAGTGGGAGTGTGACGATAGTTTTGTGACACACGCTCAAAATTGATGAACTGCGTTTTATACACTTCGAGGAATGAAGCGGCAACTGTCTCGCACTCAAATAAACCCTTATCCTTCACATTTACATCACTATAGCCATTCTCGGTTACTTTGACATTAATGTTCGTGTACACACGAAGTTTGTGCTGTACAGGATTATATTGGAAGGGTTGTACTTGAATGACCATACCCCGCGCATCACGCAGAATGTAAGGATCACGCGCAACAACGATTTCCTGCGGATACCATGCATCATCATTATACATATGATCGAAGGTGTAGGGTACATCTTCCGGATTGATTTCACGAGAGAAGCTTCCTTTTGAAGGGATCACATAGATGTTCTCGAATTCTTCATAATCGGAATTGACAACAGCAACTTCCATGTTTGAACGGGGAGGAATAAGTACACTTCTATTTATATGAGGAAGTTCGGGATATCCTTTATCGAGGAAAAATCCTTCATTGGGAATGATGATCTTCGAGTATGCTTTACCGTCAATCAGTATTTCTTCTTTATAAAAGCCATTGATTGAATATGCGAGATCAATAAGATTATTATTTGATGTGAGTACCTCGAAATCAACGGCATTTTCAGTATCTCCGTTGAGCGGTATCCATGTTTGCTGTCCTGCAAAAAGAGAAGATGCAAGAAGCAGCAGACTGATCAGAGTGACAAATTTTTTCATTGTGTGTCCTCCCTAACGTAACAATATCATTTTTTTAGTTATTTCTTTATTATCGGTTGTTAATCTATAGAAATAGATACCATTGGCTACTGGTTTTTCAGTCATATCCTTGCCGTCCCATTGGATCTCGTGAAGGGGACCTGTGGTTACATCAGGAATGAAAGAGTGTACCAGTTGACCTTTGATGTTGAAAATTTTCAACTCAGCTTTCGCTGCGTTTACAGGCAGCATGAAGGAGATTGTGGTAGTATTGAGAACAGGATTTGGGAAGTTCTGCTGAAGTTTTGCAGTTACAAACTGGGGGTCGGGGTCATTGCCAAAAACGGGTTCTGGCCAGCTTGAATTAGGATCTCCATAGAGTACGTCATCAATATACCAGCCATAATAATCATGAACTGAAGTGTCTGAACCAAAGTGCCAACGGAGGATAGCATTATCACCAGTATAACCGCTGATATCGAATTCAACCTGCTCCCATTCCTCGATCTGGCTGCCAAAGCCCTGTTCTCCATCAAGCCCAGTGATAGTTCCAGTATATCCTCCTACTGGAGTAATGACTTCAAAGCTTACCCCTCCATTTGTTGAGATAGATACATTACCACCATCCCAATAAGTGTATGATCCTTCAAAGTCATAGAAATGCCAGAATGTCAGAAAACCATTTCCGGTTATGGAAAATTCAGGAGAATCAAGTGTCCAGTCTGCGTTATCAACACCATAGTAGCCATCGATCACAGTAGCCCAGCAGTGTGTGCCGGAGTGCGCATATATCTCGCCGCCGGAAGGAACGCCCCACTGCCAGCCAACCGGAGTATTACTGATAAAATCTCCATCATTCTGCTCAAAATCTGCAAATATCGCTGCATATCCGAGATGATAATTTATGATCATATCACCCCCAACATCTATAGTTCCGGAATAAGGAACATGTTGAGGTGAGGAAACATAGATATTATAGGTGAAATTTGGAAGGATGACTTCATAAGTTCCACCGACCACATTTACTGTTGCATATTCTTCACCATTATCAGTACGGTAATAGCTGAGAGTGCCTGAATTGAGAATAATGAAATCATCCAGCAATTGACCTGAAACCATACTGCTTTCGACCGGATCCATAACAATGTCATGTGTGTTCGCACTATAGTTAAGGAAAAAGTCGTGCTCCTGATAGGGATCAAATCCCCATTTGTCTATATATATATCATAAAAATCAACTGGGTATTCAGTTGTAATTTCGTAATACCCGGAGCCGTCAGTAATATCACTGAATAAAGGTGGTTCTAAGGGATCGCCACCTTGCTCATAGAATCGTACTTCAGCATTGGCAATAGGAACACTGTTTTCGGAATCGGTGACGATACCCGAGACGGTACCGAAAACCTCGATAGTCGTGAATGTTTCCTGATATATATTATAACCGGATTTCATAATGCCTGCAAGCACATCGGTAATACAAGTAGGCGTATAGGTGATTTCATCTATTGTTGAATATATTGATGTGTCATTCTCGACGATATAAAGACCGTAGTTGCAGCCCGTTTCATCTTGTGAG
>Ga0222695_1000122_pt1 | contig 51560 bp, 38 predicted proteins | sample AntAcemetage1398_FD_179834 | JGI IMG/M metagenome (GOLD analysis project Ga0222695, IMG submission 179834) | Saline water microbial communities from Ace Lake, Antarctica - #1398 | ecosystem: Environmental > Aquatic > Non-marine Saline and Alkaline > Saline | place: Antarctica: Ace Lake...
CAACCCAAATAGGAGCTGCCACTGACTGGCAGAATGTCTCGGCAGGAACTTCTCACACCTGTGGATTAAAAATTAGTGGAGAGCTTTATTGCTGGGGAAACAATAATTATGGTGAACTTGGAGACGGCACAATAGTTGATAAGAATAGTCCAACCCAAATAGGAGCTGCCACTGACTGGCAGAATGTCTCGGCAGGAACTTCTCACACCTGTGGATTAAAAATTAGTGGAGAGCTTTATTGCTGGGGAAGAAATATTTATGGTGAACTTGGAGATGGCACAATAGTTGATAAGAATAGTCCCACCCAAACAGGAGTTGCCGCTGACTGGCAGAGTATATCAGCAGGACGTTCTTACACCTGTGGATTAAAAAGCAGTGGAGAGCTTTATTGCTGGGGAAACAATGCTAATGGTGAACTTGGAGATGGTACAGCATGGAAAACCACTCCGCAATATGTAACATTTCCTTAGATGAAAGATCCTTTCTCAAAACCCATCTCAAAATCAGTGTTTCGCTGCTGACATTTTTGAGACAATGCAAATTATTTCCAAGTCATGTTATAAGTGATAGGTAACAGGTTCGAGTTTTGTCGGGGCCGCCAGTTTTTTAGTTTAATTTCTGTTTAATGTAGACGTAAGGTTCAAGTATATCAATAAGAAGTTTTGTGTTCTCATAATCGGTCTGGTTAAAAAGCAGGGATATCGTTTTATCAGACAGATTCATAACACCAGCGATCTCATCATCATTGGTAAAGATCGGAATAGAAAGAAAGTAGTCTTTAAGATATCCCTTTGATTTTGTAAAACGTGGGTCATTCTCAACATCTTCAACAAAAACCGGTTTTTTTGTGTCCATAACTGTCCATGCGACGCTTTCTTTTTTGTAGGTGACTTCAAGACCTACAAGCTTTTTTTTTGTAGAAGCCTCGATGACAAGGTTCCCTTCACTGTTAAGAAGCATTATTGATCCTCTGTCAGCATAGAGAAGGTCGAGCATGTCAGGAAGAACAGCATTGATGAAACCTTTGAAGTCATCTTTTTTCCTAAATGTGTTGGAAACAGTTTCCCGAAACTGATGAAGCTTTTTGTATGTATGGCTATTTCTAAAAGCGTTCATAGTTTTTGTTAGCTGAACAAGCAGTTCCCCAAAGTGATGTATTTTCGTATGAAAGTACTTTTCAGGATATTTCACACATCTAATCCAGTCTTCATATTGTGACTTCTCTGAGGATACAATTATAGTGGGCAGAAAGTTCAGGTTAGATGAGTTATGTTTTTCTATAAGATTCAATATTGATGAATAACTGTCCTCTATAATGAAAACGAGCGTGTCTTTACGGTTGTCGCCGATAATATCGTGTATGTTCACAAAAGAATGTTTCCAGCCCTGAGAGAGAATGATCTTAATAATTGAATCTTCCAGATCTTTGTTCCTGATAGCTGTACAAATTTTTAATTTCTTTCCCATTTTCAGCTCCGTCAAATATTCATTTATCTGTCTTTTTCAGTGTTATTCTCCGTTTAACATAAACACTGTATCACTTTATCATAAACGTATTTTTAAGTCAAAAAGATAAAGATTGAAAGAAGTGGTACAAACAGTATTGAAAAATTGTTTTGTTATTGTTTAATTTAACCCAGTGCTTGTTTTTTAACATAAAATCTGTAATATCTTAACGGTTCTATTTATTGTTTTTGGAGCTTCTTATGACTGACAATAATTTTAAAGCTGATAAGCGGGACAGAGATGATGTCCTTATTCAGAATAAGAGAGTTCATGCGAGGCATGGACATGAGGTTGAGGTCAATTTCGAGGTTTCAATTGACGGTCCGCATAACTTTTTCAGTGGATTTACAGAAGATATAAGTAATGGTGGGGTTTTTCTTGTTACGTCACAGATCTATCCTGTCGGAATGAAAATGAATCTTTCTTTCAGGATTGAAGGGGAAGATGTTGATGTTGAAGCAGTTGTCAGATGGACAAGAACTCCCGAGAGTATCTACAGCGAGGATATTTCTCCCGGAATGGGTCTTCAGTTTATTGATCCACCGCAAAAAGTTGTGAAGATCTTTGAAAGTTTTATTAAGAAAAAAGATCCTCTTTTTGTGGATATGGATTAATTCTCTTTTATTTTCATGTGCTTATTCAGCATATTTACGAGCTCAATTTTTGTGAATGGTTTAGTAATACTCGCCGTAAAACCGTATTTTTGAGGATCTGCCATTGCAGGGTCGTCAGCATATCCGCTTGAAACAAAAACAGGAACTTCGTTGTTTATCTTTCTAATTCTGGAAATTGCCTCAAGTCCGCCCATGCCTCCGGGAATTGTCAGATCAAAGATCATACCTCTAATCTTATCGTGGTTTTTAATATAATATTTGATCGCAGTGTCACCATCCTCTTTTAAGACTACAGAATACCCTAAATTTTCGATCATCTTGCCTGTTGTAAGTCTGATTATTTCCTGATCATCCATTAAAAGAAATAAACCGGTTCCTGAATGTTCTTTTTTATTGTCACTGTCGTCACTTTTGTGTGGAAGTTTTGATGTTGCAGGAAGAAAAAAGGTAAATGAACTGCCTTTTTGAGGATTAGATTGTACTTCGATGTATCCTCCGTGCCGTTTAACAATTGAGTAGGAAGTAGCAAGACCAAGTCCGGCTCCTTTTGTTTTTGTTGTGAAAAAAGGATCAAATATCTTAGGCAGAATGTTTTTCGGAATTCCGATTCCTTGATCTTTTACGGTTATTTTTACGTATTTCCCAGGATCTAGTTTTGTGTAATCATTATCAGAAAGAAGGGTCTCCTCAGCACAGATTTCCATATTGCCACCTTCGGACATCGCCTGTTTTGCATTTATAACGAGGTTGTCCAAAACTTGACCTATCTGGTTTCTGTCAAATTCACATAACGGTAGGTTATTTGAAAAATTAAAACTGTATGAAATTTTTGCGCCGCTTAAAGCAAACTTTACAGTTTCTTCAATAAAAGGTTTAAGATGATGGATTTTTTTTATGGGAGCTCCGCCTTTAGCAAAAGTGAGAAGCTGTGTGGTAAGTCCGCGAGTTCTTTCAATAGCGTTTGAGGCTTTTTTAAGGTGGTCGCTGAGTTCTTCATTTTCAGATTGTTCCAATGCAATGTTTATATGACCGAATATTCCTGCGAGAAGGTTATTGAAATCGTGCGCTATGCCACCGGCAAGAATTCCAAGCGATTCCAGTCTCTGAGTGGTCTGTAGGGCCTCCTCAGCCCTTTTACGGCTGGTGATGTCAACATTGAATTCTGCTACTAGCCATTTTCCCACGTCATCCTGAAAAGGGCTGGTATGAACTTCTACAACACGGTTATTCTCAGACGGCATAATTTCTTCATAAACAATGGGTTTCTTGTTTTTCATAGCTTCAGGAATTCCGCATGTTTTGCATGGGTCTTTTCTCCCCATAAAGTATTCGTAGCACTTTCTGCCGATTGGGTCTCCGTAAACTTTCTGCCATTCAGGGTCAACATACTGCAGATTGAAATCAGTATCTGTGATGTTTAAATTTGTATTGGTGGCAACAAGAACATAGTTGAGAAAGTTTTTCTCTTTGTTAAATTTATTCGTGAGGGTTTTTAAGCGTTTCCTCAATGAAAAAATATAGGCACAAGCCATTATCAGGAGAAAAACAAGGAATGCGGTAATGCCTGCAAAAAGATAATTGCTAATCATTCTTGTAGTGTTTTTCAATTAATAAAAACGAATGATTTTATATCATAGGTAGAGTTTTATTACAATAAAATATTCTGCTGTGTGCTATGTGTTAATTTGAAAAAATTTTTGTGAATTTACTTCTTTTTTGTGTTCTTCTTAGACGAAAAACATCTTTTGCAGAACTTGAATCCTTTCTTTTTAGCTTCATCTTCACTTTTTAGGATTACAGTTGCGCTTTTTGAGTTGTAGTAACGGCAGCCTTCCTTGTGGCAGACTTTTGTTTTGGGATTACAGTGCAGTTCTCCTGCAAAAACTGAGACAAACATAAACATAATAGCGATAACTGCAAAAAACTTAGTCAGACTTCTTTTCATACCATTCTCCAAATAAAAATTACTAATAGGCGTTAGATGTTATCATTAAAAAAAGCGTTGTCAATAAAATCTAATGTTGAATAGTGTATATAGAAGTGGATTCTCTTGTGTATTACTTGTTCTTAGGTTTTGACTTGTGTAGAACAATGGAATTAAACGCTTTAATGAAGTAGCGATATTTTTTTGATTTCGAGTTCTTTTTGAAACGGATTTTCTTGTCATCTGTTCTGTAGTGAATTATTCCTCTGCTGTATCCAATAAACTGTGGCTTCTTTATTTTGGAAAAAAAGCTCTCCCCCCAGTATCCTTCTGGAATATCAAGATTTAAAAGATGAAGTAACGTAGGCGCGAGGTCAAGCTGACCGGATAGTATTCTAAGATCATATTCCGGGAGTTTTGCAGTTGTTAAAAGTGCAAGTGGAGTTCTACCGAGGTTTGTGTTTTTAATCCCTGGAATTTTTTTTACAACGTTATTATATGGACAGGAATGGTCGGCAGTTGCAATAAAAAGAGTGTCGTCTGTGTATAGTCCTTTTTCTTTAATTTCTTTCATTGTCAAAGCTATGTCGTGATCATGATTGAAAACAGATTCCATCCATCTTGAAGCACTTTTGAATTCAGAGTAATTTTGCGGTGTGTCAGGATATTTTGTTGTTCTAAATCCATATTCGGCTCGGCCATGTGGTGGATGTGTGTCTATTCCCAGAATGACAACAAAAAGCTTTTTATCCTTATATTCTTCAAGTAGGTCTACGAGTTTGCCAAGCATTATTCTGTCACTTACACCCCAGTCATAAATATATTCATCATTTCCAGGGAACTGTGAAAAATATTCTCTTGCAATGATCTGATTAAAACCAAATTTCTGAAAGATAATGTTTTCTCCTGCATAGTATTTTGAAGCACTACGAAGAAAAATGGTTTCATAACCCTGCTTTTTTAAAATATTCGGGAGTGAATTCTGAGTGTATCCTGAAAGAATAAGGTCATAGTTCGGATGACTGTTCAAGGTTGATGTTAATGCTTGCAGGGTTGGAGATGCCGCAGAAAAATAGTTTGTCATCATATGGCTGGCAACTTCATCGTTTTCGTAAAATGAAGTTTTAGTATCCACAGGTATCTTGTCGTTGTAACGTTTGAAAAAATCAAGTGACATTGATTCCGATGCGAACAAGACTATTTTACTGAACGGTTCAACTGGCAGTTTTTCATAGTTTCGTTTTCCAATAGGCAGATTAAACTGTTTTACAGCTTTTTTTAGACTGTCAGGTGAGTCAAGTAAATTGTATTTGCTTTTTCCGCCTTTAAGAAAAACTTCATCAATGAAATTTACAAGACTGTTTTTAGAAGCGTATCTTATCTGCTGATTTTTACATCTTAAAATATAATGAACGTTTTTGTCTTCATTTCCTTTGAATTTCCCAGTGTGTTCTTCACTTTTATAGATAAAGATCTCAGTCGGATTAATAAGCATGATCAAGGATGCAAAAATGGCGTATCTGAAAATATCAGTAAACCTGAAACTCTTTTTTGCTTTTCTAAAAAGCAGATACCCTCCCAAAGAAGCACTAAGAAAAACAAAAAGCATTAGGACAGAGTAGATGTTTACAAAGCCTCCTATACTGTACCACGAAATAAGGTTCAGAAAATGATCTTCAAAAAGTGTGTTCCCGAAAAAATAAACAGTCATGTCCTGGCCGATCAGGAAAAGATAGATAATCATGAAAATAACGGCAGGAAGATCAATTCTGAAAATGAATTTCAAGAGCATTATTGAGCTAAGATAAAGAAATATGTCAAAGCTCAGTTTTTGCAAAATTGCAGATATTAGAATGTGATCGTTTAGAGCAAAGCCGTGTTTATACTGAATAATTGATATGTATGCTATTTCCAGCACAGCAAGCGGAATTACAAGAAGCCACGGAGAAGCTTTAAATGGAGAAAAAAGAGACTTTAAAGCCATCCATGACCACAAAAGGATCTTTTTAAGAATCGGTTTGAATTTCATAACATTTTCCTAAAACAAATTTCATGCAGAAATTAACAGAGTGTGAAAATTTTGTCAATAGAAGAGGGATTTATAGATATTAGAAAATTGATTCGATTTTTGAAAAAGAGTAGTATGCTGTTTGTAATTATAAAGGGAGACGAGTTGTGGGGAAATTCTTGTTGAAAAATACATTTGTTGTTGGATTAATAAAAAAAACATTAAAAGAAACGTCGCAAGGATATCTGTTATTTGAAAAAGATGATGAATGGAAAAAGCTGTTTTTCAAAAATGGAAAAGTAAACAGCGCCTCTTCCAGTGATAGAGCTGATTATTTAGGGCAGTATCTTATTTCTTATGGTGTTATTAATACGGATCAGTTTGAAGAAGCGTATGAATCAAAATTGGAAACAAAAGAAAGCATGGATGCGGTGCTGAGATTTGCTTCTCCTGAAATCTTAGGTCAGCTTGTTTTTGAAAAAATAATAGATACGATTTTCATCGCTTCCCAATGGCCTGAATGTATTTATTCTGTCGTAGTTGAGGAACAGACGAAATATCAGAATGTTGATGTTGAACTTTCTCTTGACGATATTGGTGATGGACTGAAAAAAAGAATAGTTGAGTTTAATGAAATATTATCTTCTATTCCTGAACTTGGTGCACGTCCGAAGATTGACTATCTTGACGCTAGAAATTATGAAATTTCCAACCAGAAAGAGATTGTCCTCAACTATATAGTGGCAGGTAAGACAATTACTGAGATACTGTCAATACTTGCTCCGCATAATTATCTCCTTTTTAAATGTTTTTATAAGCTTAGCCAGATGGGAGTAATTGTTAAAGGGACTGGCTCCTTTATCTAAAGAAGATGTTATCAACTTGGTTAATGACTCAAATAAAAGTAAAAAAGGTTCGCAGCAAGTGTCTGATTTTTCTTTAAATGCTGAAATGAAAGAAAAAGTTATAAGGGAAATGGGCGAGGATAAATATCGAAAGGCAATTTCTATATATCAGAAATTGCATGGCAAAAATCCGGAGAATTCGTTGTATTCGCATCTTTATACTAAGGCAAAGTCCTGTTTCGTTGTTCATTTTTATAATAATAAACTGTCTCCTTTCGCAGTAATAGAAATAGTACATGATATTAAAAAAACATCAGATGTTGCAGAAATTGATATCGAAATATTTAATGAATTGCAAAAAAAAGGAGATAAAAAAGCTTCTATTAAAAACATCGTTAAATCGTTCGAGGATAGACATGAAATTGATGTGCTTACCTCTATTGATAAATTAATGCAAAGCGGGGTTGTTAAAGAGGTTGAGCCTGAGATATTTATCGATGCGATCAAATTAGAGGAAAATGAGCATTTTGAGAAGTTGTTTAAGAAAAAAGAAAAAAACAAATTATTTGACATAGATGTTTCTAAAAATCTTACGCCCTTAATGCTTTCAGTAGTTACAGGCAACTACTCTGAGGAAATTGCAAAGGAATTTGGAGTGAAGGTTTTTGAAAAAGGAGCAGCGCCGGTTCTTCATGATTACGAAATGACCTTTCTGATGTTTGCATCAATGATCGGTAATTATGAAGCAGTTGAGTTTCTGCTTTTGAATAATGTCAAACCTAATTTGCATAACGGTAATGGTGTAACGGCATTAATGCTGGCTCTTGAAAATAGACATGATGATATCGCTATCCTTCTTATGAGTAATCGTGCAGATGTTAATGCAAAGAATAAAAATGATTATTCAGCTTTGATGATCGCGGCAGCAAAAGGAATGGCACATGTTGTTGATCATATGATCAAGCTTAAGGTCGATGTGAACCATGTTAATTCAAAAGGTCAGACAGCGTTGATAAGTGCCTTAAGATTTAACAATGAAAATATTGTTGTCAGTCTAATCGCTGCGGGGACAGATCTTAACAGCAAAGATGTGGAGGGGCATACTCCAATTTATTATGCTGAATCTGTTGTGGTTACAGAATTGATAAGAAGAGGTGCCAGACATTCAAAGCAGATTAAAAAGAAGCAGAATAAAAAGCGAAAGAAAAAACTGGCTTATGATAAAAATATTTTTAAAGATGAGAAAGAGGTTGTGCCGAGTTCATGTCATGGCTATGTCTTTTCATTTATGACACCGGTTGCCGTTCTGATACTGATCTATTATTACGTCATAAGATAGCGGATATTTAAACCATAACTCGACAATTATTTTAGCAGATTATATGTTGAGTGTCAAAATCGTGAAAATTCTAACGAAAATTGATTCAATGCCTAAAAATGAGTAGAATATGCCATCATTGTTTTAATGAATTGAATAATTTGTGAGGGAGAAGAGTTGTGACAAAATTCTTACTGGAAAACACATCTGTTCTGAGGTTGATAAAAAAAACATTAAAAGAAACGCCTGAAGGGTATTTGTTATTTGAGCAGGATGGTGAATGGAAAAAACTCTTTTTTAAGAATGGCAAAGTCATCAGTGCGTCCTCAAGTAGTCAGGAGGATTGTTTAGGGCAGTATCTTATTTCTTATGGAGTTATAAATACAGATCAGTTCGAGGAAGCTTATAAAACTGAATCAGAAACTAGAACAAGCATGGAGGCAGTTCTTAAATTTGCAACTCCCAAGATATTAAAGCAGCTTGTTTTCGAAAAAATAATAGACTCGCTTTTTATTGCCGCAAGATGGCCAAAATGTGAGTATTCCGTTGTAAGTGAAATGCAATCTCAATATGAAAATGTTGATGTCGAAGTATCTCCCAAAGATATTTCAAAAGGGTTGAAAAAAAGGATAACGGAATTTCGCGATATCCTGTCTGTAATTCCTAAACTTGGTGCACGTCCCAAAATTGATCATGACAAAGCTAAAGACACTAAAATTAATAATCAGAAAGAGATAATTCTGAATTATGTCTTATCCGGCAAGACGATTACAGAGATACTGTCTATTATGGTTCCTCATAACTATCTCCTTTTAAAAAGTTTTTTTCAGCTTTCAAGAATGGAGATAATTTCAAAAGGAACTGGTGCTCCTCTGTCAAGAGAGACAGTGATAAGATTGGTTAATGATTCCAGCAGAAGAAAAAAAAGCGCAAGGCTGGTTTCTTCTTTTGTTATTGCTCCGATGAATGAGAAAGTTCGTCCAGAAGTAGAAGGGGACAGGTTTAAACAGGAAATTTCCATATTTCAGAAACTTTACAATGAGGATCCTGAAAACTCAATTTATTCACACTGTTTTGTTAAGGCCAAATCGTGTTTCATTGTTGATTTTTACAATAACAAGCTTTCTCCTTTTGCTGTGATCGAAGTTGTTGATAATATCGATAAAATTGCCGATATAAAAGAGATTGACAATGAAATTGTTGAAGTAATAAAAAAAGAGGGCGGCAGGTTTTCCATAAGAAATATCGTTAAATTATTGGAAGATTTGCATGAAATTGATGTCCTGACTTCAATTAACAAACTGTTGACTCATAAAGTAATAAAAGAGATCGAGCCACAGACACTTATTGATGCAATAAGGCTGGGAAGGAATGAACATTTTGATGATCTTCTGAAAAAAGAAGAAATCAACAAATTTCTTGAAATGGATATCTCGATGAATCTTACTTCCTCCATGTTGTCTGTAATCTCTGGAGACTATTCAGAAGATATTGCGGAAGAAGTCGGGTTGGAAGCATCAGGTACAGGAACAATGTCACTTCATAATTACGAAATGACCTTTTTGATGCTTGCTTCTATGCTTGGGAACTATGAAGCTGCTGAGTTTCTTCTAATGAATCATGCTAATACTGATCTTCATAATGGTAACGGTGTAACCCCGTTGATGCTTGCTCTTGAAAATAGCCATGATGATATTGCGATGCTTCTTCTGGATAATGGCGCGGGTGTCGATGCAAAGAACAGCAATGGATATTCAGCTTTGATGATTGCTGCAGCAAAGGGAATGGCACATATTGTTGATTATATGATAAGGCTTAACGTTGATGTTAATCAGATGACCTCAAATGGACAGACTGCCCTGCACAGTGCTTTGAGGTTTGATAACGAAGAGATCGTTGTAAGTCTTATCGCTGCAGGAATAGATCTTAATACTAAAGACAAAGAAGGGCATTTTCCACTTTATTATGCTGAATCTGTTGAGGTCATAGAGCTGATAAAAAAAGGTGCCGGAAATTCAAAAAGAATTAAGAAAAAGTTAAATAAAAAACGAAATGATATGCTTGCTTTTGATAGGAATATTTTAAGCAATAAAAACGAATCGGTACCGGGCACTTTTGCTGTTTTTCTATTTGCAACTTTACTTGTTGCTGCATCCTTTGTGAATGTTTATCTGTTTTTCTTTTCACAAGACAGGTATGGTCTGTCCTCAGAAGCTGAAAATGCAATGGAACGGTTAGGAAAGGAATACTGCAATAAATTTAAAGCATGTAAAAAAGATCTGCCTAAGCATGTAGTTGCCCAATGTGAACAGATGGGAATTGATATCGTTTCAGCATATTTCAGAAACGCACAAAGCTGTGATGTCAAAATGATGAAAGAGTGCGGATCGTGTTTAAAGTCATTAAAATGTGATGACTTCTATGATGTTGATGATTCCAATCTATCTGAATATTGTCATGAATGTTTAAATGTCTGTAAATATCATAAAGATTAACTATTTTTTTTTGCCACCGTTATCGCCACTATTTCCACCACCGTTACCGCTGGGCCCTGGCTTTGTTGGTTTTGAATAATGGGAAAGGTCAAAACCCGCATTCATACATGTGTACTGATAATCTTCGGGGATTTGTGATTTAACGATAGGTATAGCATATGCAAATCTTTTCATATGTTTCGGACCGCAGTCAGGTATAAAGTGAATTCTATATTCAAAAAAAGTGCCAAATGCAGTTCCATTGTTTGTCTGAAAACCTGTTTGTTCAATTTTTTTCGGGTAGTTATTCTGACATTGCCCGTTACTACCGACGTTTTCACAGTTTCCGTTACTTTTTGCATCAGCATTCATCGCATATTCGATCATTCTTGTCGCAAGACTTTTGAGCATTGGAGGAGCTTCAGCTAATCTCGCCTTTTTTGTATAGTCGGCATACATTGTAACGGCTACTGATGCCAGAATGTTCATGATCGTCAGTACAATCATTAATTCGATAACCGAAAATCCTTTAGTTGTTTTCATCATTGGCGCCTTTTCACAAAGTTGATGTTACCCAACATTTTACCAGATATGATTTTTTAGTCAAAAATGATGACCGGGGAATGTCGCTACATTTTAAAAACAGTTACAAGTTCAACGCCCTGTCGTTTGAGGGTGAAGACTTTTTTCATGAATTTGTAGTTACGAAGAAGAAAAGGATAATTTCTCCAGCGGTATTCATGAGTGAGAACAAGATAGTTTGCAATTTCAGGTTTTGAATCGATATATTTTTTTGTAAGATAGTCCGCTTTTTTCAGGATTCCGGCAGATGGTCCGTATTCTTTTCCGTTGGGTTCAAAATGGACGCGGCATCTTTTCTTTTTGCATGCTTTATTGAAAAATTCAGTCAGTTCGTAGTAGTAAAGATCGTAGTACTGTCTTTCTATCTTTAACTTGGATGCTCCTTTTGTTCCTCCGGCAACTTCATTGAAGTAGCTCAGATGATCATGTTTAAGATCTATCATCGAAAAAATTACAGGCAGAAAGAAAAGGACTGCCGGTGCAAATCTATATTTTTCAGGGATCAATGTAACGTTTTTTAAAACAGAATACAGTCCGACTCCTGCCAGAATCGCTAGAAACGGGAAGAACGGCTGAAAAAGTTTTACACCGCTATAAAATGGGGCAGGCAAAAACATAAGCACAGCTATTGAGACAAAGGCGCTGAGCAAAACGAGCATCATCGCGTGAAAATTGTTGTTTTCTTTTTTCCATTTATAAACGACAGGCGCAGCAAAGCTGAAAAAGAGAGTTATGATAGGAGTGGTTAACAGCATCATTACCATCGGAGCGTGCCATTGAGGTCTTGGTTCGCTGAAAACATCACCGAGATAATACATCAGAATTCCATAGTGATTAGTATGGAACATAACATATTCTGCAAACCTTTTGAAAGTATCATGCCAGAGCCATGGCCACAGGATAAAGAAAACAGGCATTGAAAAAAGCAGCATGGAAACAAACTGTGGTGCAAAAATAGTTTTCACAGGTTTTTTCATAAGGAGATCTTTTTTAACATAAATATAGTGAGCAAGAACAGGAACAACCATAAATGGAGCATTGAGTTTTGTCGATATTGCAATTCCGAAAATAATACCCGTAAGCCAGCCCCATTTTTTTGAAGAGAGACTTCTCCAGTAACTGTAAACAAAAATAAAAGACATTCCCGCCACTGCAAAATCAAGAGTTGCCACACGGGCATGAAAAAATGTTCTTGGTAAAAAGATAAAAAATAGTGATGAAAAAACTGCAGCATGAAATGAAAAGGCTCGGTAGACAAAACTGAAAAGAAATAACAGCACAATAGCTGCAAAAATCGAAATTCCGATCCTGAGAGCTCTTATTTCATCAAGCCAGCCCAGTTTTTTATGAAAAACAATGTATCCACTAGCCATGAGCAGTTTTGCAAAAGGTGGATGCTCGTGATTTTCAGTCCAGTATTTTTTAATTGTTGAATCTTTGTGACAATTTTTAGTGAACTTACAATTCTCAAAATAAGCTGCATATTTTTTTGCAGCAGTCATGTAGAATCTTGCATCATCTGTTATGGCAACTTTCTCAGATTGATACACAAGAAGAAAAAGATAAAAAACAGCAAGAATTAATGCTGTTGCAAGGTGAAGTTTTTTCTGAGTTATCATCATTTCTTAGTTTCGTACCTGATATCAAAAAAGAGGTGTCTCTTTCCTGAATCTTCTGCTAGGATTTCTATTGTCAGTGGTTCCATAAAATTAAATTTGGGAATCTTTTTCTCTTTCCACACACCGTCTTTTGTGAAAACTGAAAATAAGTTTTCTCCTTGAGTTACAGTCAATTTTACTGGTTTTGATTTCTTCTTTTTTCCTGAGTTGGCGATTCCAAAACCGATAAATGCTTTTGTATTGTCTTGGTCAATTGAAGGAATTTTGATTCTAATTATCTTTTTCTTTGAAAGAGGGTGTGCTGAAATTGCAAGTTTTTTCAATTTGCCGAATTCCCCGAGACCAGTTTCCAGCTTTTGCCATCCTTTAGAACCTGTTTGATATTTACCTCTTATAAATTTCTTTTCTTTTTCAGATGGAGGAACAGTAACCTTAAATTTGTCTATAAAAGAAGATGCGTTAATAACGGTGATGTTGGAGTTCCCGATGGAACATTTTTTTACAGTGAATCCACCTGAAGACAGAAGTTCCTTTGTTTTAAGTTTTTCATCCAGGGTATCACAATCCATTGACTGAAAAGCTTCAAGAAGAATGAAGTCGGTTGGAGAACCTGCGTTTAAATATGTTTCTCCGCCTGCAGGATAAATGTTGAGTTTTGGATGTTTGAGCACCAGATTATCAAGAAGCTGGGAAGAAAGAAGTATTGGAAGGAATTGGTTTCTTTTAAGTTCTACAATTATACGCTCTGGCGTTTGAGGGATGTCATTTTTCTGCCAGAAAAAGAAGTTTGTCAGTGACCAGACAAAAACAAGTAATGCAAGTGAAAATATCACGTTGTTGGTTGTGAGAAATTTTTTCAAAAAGTAAATGCCTCTGCATCATTAAGGTATTTTTTCAGAACTTCTGGAATTGTTATGCTACCGTCAGCATTCTGATAGTTTTCGAGTACTGCAACGATTGTTCTGTCAATTGCAATTCCCGAGCCGTTAAGGATGTGAGTGAATTCAGGTTTGCCACCATCTTTTCTCTTGAATCTTATATTTGCTCTTCTTGCCTGAAAATCTCCGGTGTTTGAGCAGCTGGATATTTCCCTGTACTGATCCTGACCCGGAAGCCAGACCTCTATATCAAAAGTTTTAACAGCATTAAATCCCAGATCACCGCTGCAAAGTTCGATTACGCGATAATGAAGTCCGAGTCCCTGAAGAACCTGCTCGGCATTTTTTAGAAGTTTATTTAGCTCATTTATTGAATCTTCAGGTTTTACAAATTTTACAAGCTCAACTTTATTAAACTGGTGCATTCTGATAATGCCCTTTGTGTCTTTTCCGTAACTTCCGGCTTCTCTTCTAAAGCATGGAGTGTAGGAAACGTAGTATTTAGGGAGCTCTTTTTCGTTTAAGATCTCATCTGCGTGCATATTTACAAGGCTCACCTCTGCTGTCGGAATGAGAAACATATCATCAGTTGTTTTGTATGCATCATCTTCAAATTTGGGAAGCTGACCTGATCCTGTCATGGTTTTTCTGCTTACAAGAACCGGAGGCATCGTCTCACAGTATCCATTCTCATTTGCAGTATCAAGCATGTAGTTAAGCAGCGCTCTTTCAAGTTTTGCGATATTGTTTTTGTAAACAACAAAGCGAGCTCCACTAAGTTTTGTGCCGCGTTCTGAATCAATGGAATCTTTAGCAATATCAAAGTGTTCTAGAGGTTTGAAGTCAAAGCTGGGCTTGTCTCCACTGAGTGAGATCTCAATATTTGAATTTTCATCTTTTCCTATTGGGCAGTCATCCGCCATTAAGTTTGGAATTGAAAGAAGTTTATAGCTAAGATTTTCTTCAACTGCTTTAATATCAGGTGCAAAACTTTTCACTTTTTCACTGAGATCCTTGAGTTTTTTTCTAATATCAGATTTTTCATCATCAGTTCCGTTTTTCATCACAACAGGCATTTCCTTGGACATTTTTTTTTGAAGTGCTCTTGTATTTTCAGATTCGACAACGAGTTCCTTCCTTTTTCTATCAAGTGAAATGATATCATCAATAATCTGAGTGTCTGCAATATTTCTATTCTTAAGGTTCGCAATAACCTTGTCTTTGCTTTCAAGTATCAGCTTTACGTTGAACATTTTGACTCCGGACAACAAGTTTATAAACCGGTCGGTATAATAAATTCCAGTGTGTTTCATTGCAAGTTTTTTGGGGATGTTGCTTCATTAATCCTTGACATGGATATGTATATTCAGATAATCTGAAACGCCCGATTTTTGATAGTTTTATTCTTTGATAATTTATGGAGTCGAAAATGACAGAAAACAACTGGAAAGAAAAGGTAAAGGAAGCTCTTGAGCAGGTTCGTCCCGCATTAAAGAGAGATGGCGGAGATGTTGAACTTATTGATGTCTCAGATGACGGTATTGTTACAGTTAGACTTCAGGGTGCATGCGCAGGCTGTCCTATGAGCCAGATGACACTTAAAATGGGAATAGAGGCGCATCTTAAAAAAATGGTTCCGGAAGTTAAAGAGGTAAGAAACCTGAAATGAAAGAGATAATCGACAGGATAAATGCGTTAAAGAAAGAAAAGAACGCATTAATATTAGGTCACACCTATACGCATCCTGAAGTTCAGGATATTGCTGATTATGTGGGTGACAGTTACGGACTTTCAAAAAAGGCTGCCGAATCTGAAGATTATGACATAATTGTTTTTGCCGGAGTTCAGTTTATGGCTGAAACCGCAAAGATACTTTCACCGAATATAAAGGTTCTTCTTCCGGTTCTGGACGCTGGCTGTCCGATGGCGGACATGATAAATGAATATCAGCTTAAAGAATTTAAGGCACAGCATCCTGATGCGGCGGTAGTATGTTATGTGAATAGTAATGTGAGGACGAAGGCTCTGAGCGATGTCTGTGTTACAAGTTCAAATGCAGTTAAGATCGTGAAAAAGCTTGAAAATAAAAAGATACTTTTTGTCCCAGACCAGCATCTTGGAAGTTATGTCGCCGAGCAGATTCCTGAAAAGGAAATTATCTGCTGGGATGGATTCTGTCCTGTTCATAATAAAGTGAGTGCGCAGGATGTTGCAAAGGTAAAAGAGCTTTTTCCCGGTTCAGTTGTCATAATGCATCCAGAATGTCCCGCCAAAACAAGAACGGAAGCTGATTTTGTGCTTTCTACAGGTCAGATGCTGGAACTTGTGGCTAAGAAAGAGTTTAAGAAGTATATCGTTGTTACTGAGTCAGGAATCACATACGGACTTAGTAAAGAAGATCCTGAAGCAGAGTTCATAGAGATGAGTGAACCTGCGATGAAGTGTAAGGATATGAAAAAGATCATGCTTACAGATATTCTTCATTCTCTTGAAAATGAGCAATTCAGCATTGAGATCGAAAAAGAAATATCAGAAAAGGCCAAAGTATCTCTTCAGAGAATGCTTGAACTGGCTCAATAACTGGAGAATTCAATGAAATCAATAAAAGTCGGAGATTTTGAATTAACCTCAAGATTATTTCTGGGTAGTGGTAAATACCGCTCCAATCAGGAAATGATGGAATCCGTGAAAAGTTGCGGAACTCAGGTTGTGACAGCGTCTTTAAGGCGTATGGATCTAGGAGAAGGTGAGTCACTGCTTAAACCTCTTCTTGAAAATAAGGACATAATAATTTTGCCTAATACCGCTGGAGCAAGAACTGCGCAAGAAGCTATTTTCTATGCGGAATTAGCCGAAGAAGCGGGGCTTCCCAAATGGATAAAACTGGAACTTACTCCAGAACCCAGATATTTGCTTCCGGACCCCATTGAAACAATAAAAGCAGCTGAAATACTCGTAAAAAAAGGATTTAAAGTTCTTCCATATATCAATGCAGATCCGATGCTCGCCCTCAGATTGCAGGATGTCGGAGTTTCAACAGTTATGCCTCTCGCCGCTCCGATAGGAACCAACAAAGGCATAATCATGGAAGAAATGATAAGAATAATAATAGAACAAGCCAGAGTCCCAGTAGTAGTTGACGCAGGAATTGGCTCACCATCAGATGCAGCAAAAGCAATAGAAATGGGAGCTGATTTTGTACTTGTTAACACAGCAATAGCCACAGCAAAAGATCCCGAAAAAATGGGATTAGCATTCAAAATGGCCATTGAAGCTGCACTTATTGCAGTTGAAGCCGGAATTCCAGAAAAGTATTCAAGCGCTCAGGCATCAAGCCCTGAACTGGATTTCATAGATAAGCTGTAGAATTAATCCCCGCGTAGCGGCGTCTATTTATAAGTCTATATAATTTATTTACTATTCAGGCTTGAGATGATATGTTGTTGCTGACTTATATAAAGTTGCTTTAAGAGAGTTAAAAGATGAGTACTAAAAACGAAATAATATTATATCAACCTGATGATTTATCAACCAAACTAGAAGTTATTGTTGAAGAAGATACTATTTGGCTCACACAGACACAAATTGTAACTCTTTTTGAAAGTAGTAAAGCAAATATAAGCGAACATATAAAACATATTTTCCAAACGAATGAACTTGAAGAAAATTCAACTGTTCGGAAAATCCGAACGGTTCGAAAAGAGGGCAACAGAACGGTTTCAAGATATTTAGCTCATTATAATCTTGATATGATTATTTCAATCGGATACAGGGTAAACTCTATTCGTGGCACACAATTTAGAATTTGGGCAAACAAAGTGCTAAAAGACCACTTGCTAAAGGGATATACTTTAAATCAGCGTATGAATAGGATCGAAAATAATGTTGAGAATCTGATGAAGAAAGTGAACAGTATTGATTTGCAAATAAATTCTGAATTATTACCTGTTCAAGGCATTTTTTATAACGGACAGGTATTTGATGCTTATGTTTTTGTTTCCAATTTAATAAAATCTGCTAAACAAAATATTTTGTTGATTGATAATTATGTTGATGAATCAATCTTACTTCTATTTACCAAGAGAAAGAAGTCTGTTAAAGCTACGATTTATACAAAGAATATTGACAAACTATTAAAGCAGGATCTTAAGAAACATAATAGTCAGTACCAGAAAATAGATATAAAAGAATTTTCAAAAGCTCACGACAGATTTCTTATAATTGATGAAAAAGTTGTTTACCATTTTGGAGCGAGTTTAAAGGATCTTGGCAAAAAGTGGTTTGCTTTCTCAAGAATGGATCTTAAAGCTGTGGAGATGATTGCTAGCCTTAAAGATGGGTGTGGTGATTTGTTCAATATAGAAGCTGCTGGAAATTGAATGAAAGTAACATGCAGATTTCCATATGATACTTTTAGGCGCTTAAGTAGCATAAGAGCATTAATCTTTAAGTCCTGTAACTTGATTTCATAGATAAGCTGTAGAATCAATCAGAATTCATAAATATATTCAGGCATTCCAATTACAATACATGGATCACTTGTTGCATCAACGCTGTTAAGAGTTTTAACTGAAGATCCAAATCCGCCACTAGTTGTTTCAGGCTGAAATTGACATTCCTCAAGTTCTGATGTTCCTTCAATTGTTATATTTCCACATATAATTCTTCCTCCGTCTTTAAAATATTTTCCGCCTGCTACTAGGGTTGTTTTTGTGTTGTCCGTATTTGAAATAGTATCAAAATCAGTGAATCCGCCGTTACTTCCCATGTTTAGAGTGGAAGGAACTTTGACTGTGAACTTTTCAGTCATTGTTGAAGGATCATAGAAGTGTATTGTGCCGTTTGTATCTTCTTTAGGAGCGATCACACCTAGAAGCGTTTTATCACCAACTTTCACAAGTTTTATGACAGAGCCGAATTGGGAGGAACTTTTTGTTCCAAAAGTTTTAAGAGCGGGTCCGTTTTGCCAGTCAGTTCCACCGTGATAGACATAAACTCCGCCTGTGTTGCTTGAATCTGCTGTGTCTTTTAAGCCCCAACCTGAAATAATGAGGTCTTCCTTGTCGTCTCCATTAACATCTTCAAGGATCATGCTGCTTCCAAAATACTGTAATTTTTCTTCAACTTCAGGAAGAAGAGTCCATAATTCATTTTCTTCAAGACCGGAGGTACTTCCTTTAAAAAATGCAACCATTCCTTGACTTCCACCGCTTGCTAATTCTGGCCCTGCATTCTGACCACCTGCGAGAACATCGTCAAATCCGTCTCCATCAATATCTCCACAGGCGAGTGACTGAGTCATTGCATCATTTTTCTGGATAAGATCTTCTGAAACTCTTGAAATAGATGTGTTTTCTGTGCTCCAGCCGCCTGTTTTTTCTGTTCCGTAGAAAACAATAATTTCTCCGGCAGCGTAAAGATCACCGTAGTTCGCAAGATGAGAAGAAACGGCAATGTCATCAAATCCATCGTTATTTATGTCACAGGCTCCAGCCAAGGTGAATCCAAATCCTGCATTAAGAAGAAGATCAGGATGAGTGAGACGTTGTGCGTCAGCAAGCTCAATACTGCCGATATCTTGTGCAGGAACTTCAAAAACATAAAGAACACCGGTAGCCAGTTCAAAATCATAAGGAGGAAGGGATTCATGAATTGCGCTTACTGCCCAGAATTTCTCGTTAAGTCTGAACATTGAGTATCCAAAAAATCCACCTTGTCCAAGAAGGGTATATCCATTGGGAGAGCTGGAATTAATATCGTCATACATCACAATTCCACCTGTTTGAAGCTGCTGAAGTTCATCAGCATCAGCATCGTCCATTTCAACATCTGACTCCGTTAGAACATCCGACTCCGTGTCAAATACTACGTCGGACAAGTCATCAGTGTTTTCAGAATCATTTTTGTTATTCGTGGTGCTGTTGTTACAACCGAAAACAAAGAATGAAAGGATCATAACGATTAGAGAAAATCTTAACATCACATACTCCATAAAAGATAAGTCCGGCCATCATTATAGATTAAAAAAGAGTCTGTTGCAAAACTTATGGGAAATGATGTTGACAAAGTCTTTCATGGTTTTATGATTGTCCGGTTAACTTGTAAAAGGTCATTCAATGTTCAATGTAGATTTCAATAAAACAAAGACGCTTCTTGAGGTTGCTCAGAGTGCGACAAAAGCTGATATTATTAGAGCGATTGATTCACAAAGGTTAGATTTTGAAGATTTTGCAGTTCTTTTTTCTCCGCAGATGGATAAGGCCCTGCTTAAAAAACTGGCTCAAAGATCAATGGAGCTGACTCGAAAGAGGTTCGGGCGTGCAATTTCACTTTACATTCCGCTTTATTACGACAATAGATGCACAAATGGTTGTATTTATTGCGGATTTAATGCGAAGAGTGATATTGTTCGAAAGACTCTCACTTTTGAAGAAATTGTGCGGGAAGCTGACGTGATAAGAAAAAGCAAGTTCAAGAATATTCTTCTTCTTGCTGGTGAACACCCTGAAAGTGCGGAGATCGGTCATCTTACAAAGGTTATAAAAAAACTTCATAAAATGGACTTCTCCTGTATCAGCATAGAAATTGCTCCGCTTGAAGAAGAAGCTTATAAAGCTCTTGTAGATGATTCCCATCTTGATGGTATGGCCGTTTATCAGGAGACTTATAATCCTGAGATTTATGATCAGGTTCATGCTTTTGGTAGAAAAAAGAACTATGAGTATAGATTAGCTACTCCTGAAAGAGCGGCTAGGGCGGGAGTTCCAAAAATAAGTGTTGGATTTCTTATGGGACTCAATAATTTTAAGCAAGAAGCAATCAATTTGGCTCAGCATCTTGATTATCTGCAGAAATACCATTGGCAGAGCGAATATTCTCTTTCTTTTCCAAGAATTAGAGATGCCGCAGGTATCAGGGATGAATTCGAAACGGTTGAAAATTTTGATTTTATAAGAACAGTCTGTGCTTTCAGACTTTTTTTCAACGAAACGGGAATGAGCCTATCAACAAGAGAATTTCCTGAATTTAGAGATTACATTCTTCCTCTTGGGTTTACTAATACCAGTGCCGGTTCTTCAACGGCTCCCGGTGGATATACAAAAGATTCTTATGATTCGGAACAGTTTCACATAGAAGATCCGAGAACGCCTGTTGAAATAACCAAAGTTCTGAAAAAAAGAGGTTTCGATCCTGTCTGGAAGGATTGGGAATAGTTCAATAAAAAACTTTTTATGTTGGAAAAGCGTTTAAGATTAAGTAGATCATTAATAAATTTTAGAGGAATAAAATGAAGTATGTTTCAATTCTAATTTTTGTATTTTTTATTTTCCTTTTAGGTTGTGATGACAACAAAAAAACTGTTATTGCTGATAATAATGATTCTGATACAGCTACTACTGCGGATTCTGATCAGGAAACTGATGATAATGACACCGGAAACACAGGAAATACCGGAGATACAGGAAATACCGGAGATACAGGAAATACAGGAAATACAGGTGATACCGGAAACACTGGAAATACGGGTGATACAGGAAACACAGGAAACACAGGAAACACTGGTGATACAGGTAATACCGGAAATACAGGTGACACCGGAGATACTGGTGACACGGGAAATACCGGAGACACTGCTGATCCATGTGATGGTATAACATGTTCCGGGAATGGTGATTGTGTTGTGAATAGTGGCGTAGCTGAGTGTGATTGTTACTACGGATATTATGCTGACGGGTTAAGTTGTGTCGAAATGGAAACTTGCGGTGGAGACAGTTGCGGAGCAAATGAAGAATGTGTTCAGTCTGGTCCGCAGTATTCCTGTGAATGTGTTTCAGGTTACGTTGAAACAGCTTCAGGAGAATGTGTTGCAGAAAGCGGTCAGGATCTTTGTGACGGTGTTGTCTGTGGCGAAAATATGGAATGTGTAAGCGCCGGTTTTCAGGGTAATGAATGTGACTGTCTGAGCGGTTATGTCTGGAATTCCAGTTATACTGAATGTGTTGTAAATAGCGGTCAGGAACTTTGTGATGGTGTTGTCTGCGGCGAAAATATGGAATGTGTAAGCGCCGGTTTTCAGGGTAATGAATGTGACTGCATAGATGATTATTTCATGGATTATGATGGCAACTGCGTTTCGCAAGAGGATATGTGTAAGAGTGTTGATTGTGGAACGGGGACATGTGTTGTTGAAACGTCTTCCGCTATGCCCGGTCAGCCTGAAACTACTGAAGTAAGCTGTGACTGTGGTGAAGGATATGTCTTTGACGGCTCTACATGTGTTGAAGATACGGGTCAAATATTTTGTGACGATAACTATGACTGTATGCAGCCGTGCAAGAATCCCGGTGCAACGTGTGAAACCGGTATCTGTAACTGCGGGTAAAGATCTTAAATAAACATTGATAAAAACGCCTCACTTTGTTACTAAAGCTGTCGATATTGACAATATTTAAGTGATGGTCGTGAAAAAAGAAAATCTTTTTAATAATATAACAGATGTTTTACTTGTTTCTATTTCTATTTATTTCATTGGAATTCTTGTCTATATTGCGGCTTACCAGCTTGGATATCCTTACAATCTTGAATGGATCGAAGGGGCAATGATGGATCATGTTCACCGGATATTAGGGGGGAAATCCATTTATTGTGAACCTTCAATTGATTTTGTTCCTTCACCTTACACGCCCATCTATTTTTATCTGTCTGCTTTTTTGTCACTTATATTTGGGCCCACGATCAAAGTTATGAGATGGATCAGTGCCTTTTCAACGTTATCAATTCTTTTAACGCTCTATTGCTGGGGAAAAAGAGAGACGGGTTCAAAAGTCGCAGGGGTTATCTCTTCAGGAATGTTTGCCCTTGTATACTGGTTTGTTTCTGAATGGTTTTTTCTTGCACGTGTGGATATGTTTTCTCTGGCTCTTTTTGCTTGGGCAGCATATTTTGTGAAATTTGGAAAAGAAAATCGTTATCTGATCTATGCGGGGTTTCTTACGTTTCTTTCAATTTTTACTAAGCAGAATGTTCTGGGATTAGCTTTGGCCCTGATTGTTGCAGGTGCGTTTGTGCATAAAAAAAGGATTGGGATCTATTTCTTATCATGGTTTGTTCCCGTTGCGGTTTTTACAGTGGTTTTAAATAATCTGACAGATGGTCGTTTCTGGTATTACACGATGATTATGCCGATGCATCATGGGTTTGTTGAAACGAGGTATCTTTCTATATTTACACATGATATATCAATAAGACTTCTTATCTATGTTGTTTCTGCCATTATTTTCCTTGTTGTAGCTTTTAGAAAAAAGGAAAAGAAAGATTTCTTTTTCTATCTCTTTTTTACAGGAGCTTTATTTGTTTCAACTTATCTTATGCGTTTAAAAGTTGGGGGAGCTACAAATTCATATCTTACTTTCTTTTTCGGAGGAGCGCTTTTTTTAGGATTTCTTTATGGTAAAGCTAGATCGAAAAAGGGTTTTATACTTGTTGCTGCAGCTCTAATTCTTATACAATCCGGTTTTCTGACATACGATTTCAGGCGTTATATTCCAGATGGTTTGATCAGGCGATATGAACATAAACTTGTTGAAGCAATGAGAAAAATGAAAGGCGATGTGTGGCTCGTTTCATCAGGGCATCTTACGACACTTGCTGGAAAGAAATATGCGGCGCATCAGTGTCTTATTGATGATTCACTGAAAAACGATGAAACAAGAGACGATTTTTCACTTAGACTGGTCAGTTCTTTTAGAAAGCGAAAATTTGAATATATAATTGTAAAGGATGCCGATAAAATAAACCCGGCTCTGCGTAAAGACTTCAAAAAAAACTATGAAAAGACAGATGAAAATTACAAAATTTTCAAATGGCTAGGTTCAAAGAAACCACATTTTGAAGAAGTTTATGTCTATAAAAGGAAAAAATAGTTAAATATTTATAAAAACAGCCTGATTTTTTCATTTAACGGTTGTATAAAATAATTTATCAAAGTATAATAATCTGTTTGTGGTTATTTTAGTGAGGAGATCATGGAAAAGATTATTTTTATTCTTGTTATGTCGCTGATGCTTGTCGGCTGTGATGACGGCAAATCAAAACCGGACACAGATGTTGATACGGTTTCTGATTCAGATGTTATTGAAACTGACGAAATGACTAATGAAACAGTTGATGAGGAAGATGACTCCTCATTGGATGAAGAAAATGATATGGATCAGACTGGAGATGTGGATGAAGTTCCTGATGAAAACGGAGAGTTCCCGGAAATAGTCTGTGAAACTCTTGTGCCACTTGAAAGTGGAACATGTTCAGTAACGACGGGGAATGACTTTACACTTCTTAAAGGTAATGTTCTGGGATCTGATGGAAACTATATCGGTGGTCAGGTTCTGATCTCTGATGGAGGGGTTATACTTTGTGTGGGGTGTGACTGCGAATCAGAAACGGAAGCTGAGGGTGCAACAGAAATAGGCTGTCCTCAGGGTGTTATAAGTCCAGCATTGATAAATGCGCACGACCATATTTCATGGGCACATCATGATCCAAAAGTATGGAACGATGAGCGATTTGATCACAGACATGACTGGAGAATAGGAAAGTATGGTCATACCAATTTGAGTGAGGCAAGCAAATCAAGCTCTGAAACAAAAACATGGGGAGAGCTTAGAAATGTTATGTCAGGAACGACTTCTATTGCAGGAAGTGGCGGAGCTGACGGACTGCTTAGAAACGTTGATCAGAATTTCAAAGATACAGAAGGCCTGGGCTCAGTAAATGTGTATTACAACACTTTTCCGCTTGGTGACGGTGATGGAACAATGATAGAAAGTGGTTGTGCCTATCCAAGTATTGATAGTTTGAATTATCTGAAAAACGAATGTTACCTTCCTCATGTTTCAGAAGGAATAAATAAAGCTGCAAGAAATGAGTTTCTTTGTCTTAGCGGTGCAGAAGGCGGTGTTGATCTTACAGAACCCAACTCGGTTTATATTCACCTCGTTGGAATTAATGCAGCTGATGGTGCGGAACTTGCTGAAAACGGAACTTCTCTGATCTGGTCTGCGAGAACAAATATTTCTCTTTATGGAAATACGGCACAAGTTACAATGATGGCAAATCAGGGTGTTCTTATTGGTCTTGGAACTGACTGGGTTCCATCCGGTTCGATAAACATGCTTCGTGAATACAAGTGTGTTGATGAGTACAACAAGAGAAATCTTAATACATTTTTTACTGATAGAGAAATGTGGCTTATGGGAACAGAAAACAATGCGGTGGCATTAAGAATAGCCGATGTTACAGGTTCTCTTAGAGTTGGTCTTGCAGCAGATATAAGTGTTTTTGATGGAAAAGCTGCACAAAATTTTTATCGGGCAGTAATTGATGGAAGCGAAAAGGAAGTATCCCTAGTTCTTAGAGGCGGAATTCCGCTTTATGGTGATAAGGCTATAATGGAATCGCTTTCAGGAACAGACACTTGTGAAGAGATCGAAGTATGTGAAAGTGATAAACTTGTATGCGTTAAAAGTGAAACGGGTATGACACTTGCTGAACTTCAGACTGCAAATTCAAATTCTTATGATCTTTTTTTCTGCGGTACTCCTGAAAATGAGCCGACATGTGTTCCTTCAAGAATTAGAGCTCTTGATGAAAATAATACATATACAGGAGTTGTAACTGCTGATGATAGTGATGGTGATGGGATAGATGATGTTGAAGATAACTGTCCTCATATTTTTAATCCGATCAGACCCGTTGATGGAACTATTCAGGGTGATGAAGATGGTGACGGAGTAGGTGATGTCTGTGACCCTTGCCCACTTATTCAGGATAGTTCAGACTGTGCGGTTTTGGATACTGATGACAGGGATGGTGACGGAATAAGGAATGTTGAAGACAACTGTCCTTACATAGCTAATGTGGATCAGGCAGATGTGGATCAAGACTGGATGGGTGATGTCTGTGATCTTTGTCCCAATGATTCCAATCCGCTTTCTTCGATATGTCCAACAGAGGATGTTACAGTATATGATATTATGAAGGACGGAAAACCTTTGGGATATCCTGTAAAATTTGAGGGAGTCCTTACTGCAGTAAATGAAAAATCCTTTTACGTTCAGGTTGATCCGGACGATCATGATGCCACATTAAAATATAAATACAGTGGAATCTATGTGTATGTTTCAAGCTCAAGTTCATTTGTTCAGCCTGCTCTGGGAAACAAAGTGGCTGTAACGGGAAAAGTTGATGATTACTATGGTCAGACTCAGATCGGCGATGTTACCGCAATAGATGTTTTATCAGCGGGAAAGGGCGTTCCCGACCCTGTTGTTGTCCTTCCCGCTGATGTTAAGACCGGAGGAGCCGATGTCCAGAGTTATAATTCTGTTTTTGTGAAAGTGGAGAACGTCAAAGTAACAAAAGAAGCTGACAGCTATGATGAGTTTGAGCTGACAGATGGACTTATGGTTGATGATTCTCTTTATGATTATACGAATCCTAGTCTTGATGATGAGTATACTTTTGTTCAGGGAATTCTCACATTTTCTTTCAGTAATTCAAAGATACTTCCAAGAGGTGAAGACGATTTTGGCGTTGACAGATGTGCAGACGTGACTTGTGAGACTGCCTGGGCTGAATGTAATCCTGATAATGGTGAATGTGAAGCAAAAGATGGTTTCTGCGGAGTAAAAACTGACTGTCCGGGAGCAACAAGAATCTGTGATACAAAGACTCATCTGTGTACGGACGGAGATCCATGCGCTGAAGTTACATGTAGCGATGAGTGGATGGAATGTGATCCTGAAATAGGAGCCTGTGCTGTAAAAGACGGACGTTGTGACACAGATGAAGATTGTATAGTCGTTCCGGCTATAAACTGTGACTCAGACTCGCATCTTTGTGCTGAGCCGGTAACTGAAGTTCCTAATGGCGATTTTGAGTCCTGGATAGTGGGAAGTGCTAAAGGGTGGACTGGAGAAAGTGGGGTTGAAGCAATTCAAGAGACCACTGAAATTCATGGAGGAACTTCTTCTGTAAAGCTTACCAGAACATCAACTGAAGGCGAAGATACTGAGTATAAGTCTGATTATTTTCCTGTCATTGCTGAAACTGCTTACACAATTACTGCTTGGTTTCTTGATAAGGATGAGTTCGATGCCAAGGCAAGGATTCTTATCAGGTGGTATGATAGTGAAAAAACTGAACTTTCAGTTAATTATAAAAACTACAGTGCTGACAATAGTGACTGGTCTGAGAAAATAGCTTCAGTTGTTTCCCCTGTTGACGCCGTCTTTGCCAGAGCTGGTATTAGGATCTATGCTGATGGTGGTGCTGTTACTGGGATTTATTTGTATATGGATGATTTCGAGATCACAGCAGACTAATCTTCTTTTTTCCAGTTCAAAATAAATCTTTCCTGAATTTCAGTCTCAGGCGAATTATATGCCATACATGATGGTTCAACCTGAAATCTTCGAAGATCAAAGATCTTATCCAGAACGTTATTTCTCTCGGCAAGACTATGTCTCATGAGCCAGCATCCTACAACTGTTCCCGTTCTGCCGATTCCACCCCAGCAGTGAATGTAGATTGGAATTCCATCTGTCTTAAGCCTGTCAATCTCATCAAGGATCTTTTTCATAAGTTCAACAGAAGGAACATCTTTATCAGTTATAGGGAATCTCCTCATGAGTCCTCCGGAAACTTCCTTTTCGCTATTTTTTTCAAGGAAAATACGGAAATGTTGGCTATAATCTTCAATGAAGTCATATTTGCTTTTAGACATTTCCCCTGGTTCCTGAAGGTTAATAAAAGCCCGTATTCCCGTATCAAAAATCGTACTTAACCTGATCTTATACGTTATAACTTCAAGCGCACCAGGAAAAGGTCCGGCCGCAATAAGTCCCGGAACTACCCAGTAACTGTTTCTTATTTCTGTTATCATTTTTCACCTTTTTAAATAAAACAGCCTATGATAGCGTTGCAGGGAGCTGGTGTCAACGTTGCCCGGGACTGAAATGTCATTTTATTTGATTACAGACAAATGAATTGATATAATCGCGCGTTGGATGTTTTTAAAGGGGACAATGATGAGAAATCTTATCCTGAAAATGGTGCAGGAAGGAGTTGTTTCTTCTAATAATGCGAACAGAATGTTTGCCATGAAAAAGGGCGTGGATCCTTTGTGGAGAGCTCTTTCACGTGGAATGATCGATGAGAAGAAACTGGCGAGATTCTATGAAAAAGAAGGCTATCCGGTTATTTACGATGAAGGTAAGGGCCCGATGTCGGATGATTTCTTTACTCGTTTTTTCACTCCCGATGTAATTGGAAAGCATCTTGCAGTTCCAATTTCGTTTAAAAAGGAAAGTAGAGATATTATTGTCGGTTTTGTTAATTCTGTGCTTATTGATGAGATCAAGGAAAATATACAGAGAATCTTTCCTGAATTTAACACAACATTTTTTCACATTCCATATTCCATTTTCAAGAAGATCTCCGCGAAGCATTTTCTGTTCGATATTGATAAATATACGGATGTTCTGGTCCAGAAACATAAAAGTGGGGAAATCGCAGGCAGTCAGGAAATGACTGTCGCATCAGCCAGAAAAAGACTTGCAAAAGCTGTTGAACAGGTCTTTCTTTTAGAGATCGAAGGTGGTTCAGTAGTTTTTAAAGAAGAATCCATGAGCAGTAGGTTTCCAATTAAATCTCTTCCGACGTTTAAGGATGGTTTTAAGAGAGGACTGCTTGAGTTTGTCCCCAGTGATATCTTAAATTCTCTCAGTCACACTGAAAAGATCCTTCTTTTCACAAATATAGGCATTAAAAAGGAAGACAGGATACTCATACTTGCCTATGGAGATAAAAAGGATAAGTTTTTTCTTATTCTCAATCCCAAGATATCAAAGGATAAAATAGACGCTCTGATCAGTTAGCTTTTTTTGCAATTGATAGTGCCGCTTTTATTCCATCAGCTGCACTTGAAACAATTCCTCCTGCATTACCGCTTCCTTCTCCTGCGATATAGATGTTATCATTATCAGGGCTGGATAAGTCAGAGTTTCTTAGAGTCCTAAGCGGTGCTGATGTCTTGCTTTCAAGACCCATTGCGGTTCCGTTTGAAAAATATTTTAGTTTTCTGTTAAAAACCTTGAGTCCTTCTATAAGTCTATTAAGAATACGGCTGTCAAACAGATCTTTGAAATCAGAAGGGACAAGATTGAAACTATAGCTTGATCCGGGAATGGTTCCGGAAGGGTTTTTGTTGATCAGATCTGAGATTCTCACGGCTGGAAGGTCAAAAGATCCGGTATGTTTATAAAACTTGCGTTCCATATTCTCCAGAATATCAAGAGATCTAAGTGGAGAAATGTCTCCAGCTATTTCCTCAATATTAAAACCTGTTACAACAGCACTGTTTGCAAATTTGCTGTTTCTTGAGTAATCAGACATCCCGTTGACAACACTTAAACCTTGTTTGGGGCTAGCTTGGACGATCTTTCCTCCCGGGCAGTTACAGAAAGTGAATGCAGACCCGTCATTCAGTTTAGCTGCAAGGCTGTATTCAGCAGCTTTCACACCTGGAAGAGAAGGTTTGTTCCATTGTGAAAGATTTATTTCTTCCTGAAGATGTTCGACTCTAAATCCAATAGCAAAAGGCTTGTTTATGAATTTTATTCCGGTTTTTATAAGTAACCGGTAAAGATTAAAAGAGCTGTGTCCGGGAGCAACTATAAGAAAATTAGAGTCTATTGTTCCTGAGTTAGCTCCGATTGTTGTAACTTGAACTGAATTTGTGCTGTGAGAAATATCAGTAACTTCAGTATTGAAAAGCAATGATCCTCCAAGTTCTTTAAATTCCGATACGATCGAAGGGAAGATCTTTTTCAGATTATCGCTTCCAAGGTGAGGATGTTTCAAATATAGAATTTCTTCAGGAGCCCCAGCTTTCACGAACTGTTCAAAGATAAACTGTCTTTCTGCGGATATTGACTTCGTTCTGCTTGTAAGTTTTCCGTCGCTGAATGTTCCCGCACCGCCTTCACCGAAACAGTATCCTCCGTTTTTTTTCAAGATACCTGTTTTTTTAAATTCAACTATTCCTTTTGTTCTTTCAGTAACTTTTTCGCCTTTTTCAATAATTGTTGTCTTAAATCCGGACATTTGCAGAATAAGTGCGCTGAAAACTCCAGCCGGACCGCATCCGATCACGGTTACACTTTTTCCTTTGCCATGATTTGTATCTGGCAGTTCCAGTATTTCAGCTTTTCGAGGAGTCTCTCTATCTGAAATTGATGACGATGAGACTCCGACCCTGATCTGCCATCTTATTTTATCTTTTTTTCTTGCATCAAGGCTTTTACTGATTATTGAAAATCTGAAATTGTCACGTTTGATAATTTTTGATATTTCTAATCTAAGATCCTGATATTCAAAATCAGTAGGAAGTTGAAAGTTGAGCTCAGTGTAGCCCATTAGATGACTTATTTTTTCTCTTCAGGTTTCTCGAAAACTTCTTTGCCGTCAACGCATTTCCAGCCTTTTTTAATAAGTTCTTCGTAATCGAATTTTATCCCTTCTTTTGCACAGTTTGCAAGGAGGAATTTTTCCATTTCTGTGAATTTTCCAACTCTGGAATATATTAGAGCTGTACGTCCGAATTTTCTTTCTTTATGGTTGACATATGCTCCTTTTTCAACGAGAAGTTTAACTAGTTCAGTCTGACCGTTTTTTGCAGCAAGTGGAAGAACTGTCCAGCCTTCGTAGCCGTATTCTTCGATGTTAACTTTGGGAGACTCAACAATTTTAAATTCAACGTCAAAAGGATTCTGGTCATACCATGGTTTTGACTTGTTTTCTTCTCTTATCTTATCAAGTTCTTTCTTTGAAAAACGAACCTGTTTTTTCCAGAGTTTTTTACCTTCTTCAATAATAAAATCAGCAGTTTCAAGAAGTCTTTTTGTTTTGCCCAGATCTTTTATGTCAATTTGTTGGCTAACAACGGAGAAAAGAGGTCCTCTGACATTTTCGCCATCAGTTTCCTCAAGTCTTGCACCTTTCTTTATAAGCCACTGCATAATCTCTTTATATCCGCCTTCTGCGGCGTAATGAAGAAGGTTTTTCTGGTCACGGTCGTAAGATGTTCTTTCAGTAGCTCTTTCAAAAAGCATATCTCTTTCTTCTTCTTTTGCACCGTAGACATAGATGATATTCTCTCTGCTCTGTTCTACATCTGTAACGATAACAGGAGCTCCTTTTTTTATGAGCAGTTTCACAAGTTCAAGATCACCTTTTTCGATCGCATAGAAAAGTTCAGTTTTTTGACGGAGCTTAACTACTTTTTTATCAAGGTCTGCAATTATTTCTTCCATTCCAGGCTGAACCTTGTTCTCAATTTTAAGAGTGAGAGGTTTTTTGCTGTATTTAACAGGAGCCGGCTTCCATACTTTTGCACCTTTTCCAAGGATGTACTTCGCAAGGTCCATGTGTTTATATTTCATTGCGAAAATAAGTGCTGAAAGCTCGTACTTATCTCTTGCGTCAAGTTCTGCACCGCTTTTAAGGAGTGTGTCTAGGATCTCCTGTGATCCGCCCTGAGCAGCCATCATGAGAGGTGTTCTGCCAAAGTTGTCAGTAGCGTTAACATCAGCTTTTGCTTCAAGGAGTATTCCGACCATTTTTGTGTCAGATTTTCTTGCAGCAGCCATAAGAGGTGTGTCGCCGTCATCTCTTTTTGTATTTACATTCGCACTTTCAGACAGGAGGTGTTTAACCACGTTGCACTTTCCCTCAGAAACTGAATGGTAGAGAGCTGATCTTTTTCTGGAATCCTTTAGGTCGACAAGAGTTCCTTTCTGAAGTTCAGCTTTTACAGCATCAAGATCGCCTTTTTTTGCTGCTTCAACTATTGGAGGAAGTTTTTCTTTTTCCTCAGTATTTACAAATGTTTTCTTTTTGTTCTTTTCTGCCTCGATCTTTGCTCTCATCTCTTTGTTTTTTATGGCAGTTTCGTCCATTTGTTTCTGGATAGCACTTTTGCTGTCACAAGAAACAAGTGCGATTAAAATACAACTGAAAATAATTAACAGTTTTTTCATTTTTCGTCCCCCTGAGGTAAAAAAAGCATATTTACACCAAAACTCTGAATTTATACTCAAGTATTAGAATTTTATCAAATTTTTTAAGATAAAAGGAAGGTTTAATTTTTAATTAACTTCTATAACCCAGCCTTTTGGACCTTCTTTGTCGCCATTCTGGATTGATGTGAGGGTGTCATAGAGTTCTTTTATTTTTGGACCCACGCCTTTACCTTCACCGTAAAAAGCATGTTTTTTGCCATTATAAGTAATTGAGCCGATAGGTGTGATAACAGCTGCTGTTCCGCAAGCTCCGGCTTCAGTGAATTCTTCAAGAGCGTTCACAGGAACATCTCTTTCTTCAACGGTCATTCCCATGTAATGCTCTGCAATATGCATGAGGCTGTATTTTGTAATTGATGGAAGAATCGAAGGTGATTTAGGCGTTACGAATTTATTGTCTGCAGTAATTCCGAAAAAGTTTGCGGCACCGACTTCTTCAATGTTTTTGTGAGTTGTAGGGTCAAGGTAGATACAGTCAGCAAAACCGGCGTCAACAGCATCTTTATGAGCCATCAGACTTGCAGCATAGTTTCCGCCTACTTTAACTCCGCCTGTTCCGTTGGGAGCAGCTCTGTCATATTCAGAGATAGCAAAGTGACAAGGGGTCATTCCGCCTTTGAAGTATGGACCGACTGGAGTGACAAAGATACTGAAAATATATTCAGGAGCAGGTTTTACACCGACATTGGGACCTACACCGATAAGAAAAGGTCTGAGATAGAGAGTTGCTCCGCTGCCGTAAGGTGGAACGAACTTCTCATTTGCCTTTATAACTTTTTTAACAGCCTCTATAAATTTATCTTCGGGATAAGCTTCCATGAGGAGCTGTTCACATGAATTTTTCATTCTTGCGGCGTTTCTATCCGGACGGAAAACAACTATTTTCCCCTCTTTTGTGGTGTAAGCTTTCATACCCTCAAAACACTGCTGACCGTAATGAAGTGCAGTAGAACCTTCGTGAATTTTCAGGTAATCGTCTGTTGAAAGTTCTCCATCATCCCACTTACCATCTTTGAATCTTGAAATAAAGCGGTAATCACATTTAATGTAGTCGAAACGAAGTCCCGACCAGTTGATGTCTGCTTTCATTGTTGCCTCCGAAATAGATTATATTTATATAAAAAAACTGTGTCCTGAAAACATTAAAAAATTAAACTAGGTTTGTCAACTAATGTTAGGGGTCAGGTCGCCATAACTACATATCTTTTATTTTGACAACCAAAAAATAAAGCGTAATATTTTCTTATGACTAGACCTTTGAGAATCACATATCCTGGTGCTATCTACCACATAATTAACCGCGGTTGCAGAAGAGATAAGATCTTTCGCCGTATTTCAGATCGTGAGGGATTTCTTACAAGATTGACGGATGCTTCTTCAAAATACGGAATAATCATTCATGGTTACTGTCTGATGGACAACCATTTTCACTTGCTTATTGAAACTCCCAATGAAAATCTTTCAGCTTTTATGCAGCTTCTTCAGTGCGGTTATGCGAACTGGTTCAAAGCCAGATATAAACTTGTCGGACCTCTTTTTCAGAGTCGTTTTAAATCGGTTCTTGTTGAAGATGAAAGTTATCTCGTAACTTTGAGCGCCTATATTCATTTAAACCCTGTAAGAGCTAAAATGATAAATAATCCGAATGGTTACAGGTGGAGCAGCTGTGAGCTTTATTTTAGAAATGAAAAAAGTGAGCTAATTGATCCCACTATGGTGCTCGAATATGCCGGAGGAGTTGATAACTATAAGTTTATATTAAATGAAATGATCGGAGATTCTCCACCGCCCGAAGCTATTTACGGCAAGTTCAGCATTCTTGGAAAAGCATCATTCATAGAGAAAGTCGCACGTCAGATAGATGACACGAAAATTGACATAAAAGCAGTTCCTCAATTAAAAAAGATAATCACGATAACACCTGAAAAAATTGCTCTAGCGGTAAGAGAAATAATGAATGTCACATGTGAACAGATGATCGCAAAGACACAGGGAAACACAGCGAGAAAGCTTTATATCTATCTTTTGAAAAAAAGGACCACACTCAGTTTAAGAGAAATATCAAAATTTGCAGGCATGAATTATAGATCGGCGGGAGAACTTGCGAGAAGGTTCGAAAGAGAATTTAAGAAATCAAAAGAACTTAGAAAAATAGTTGAAAAGACTGAGGAATTTGTTGATGGGAATCGAAAACATGGGTAGTTATGGCGACCTGACCCCTATGCATGAAAGTTGAAAATGATGATGATTCTCCAATAATTGTTATTGAAGATGATGGAGATTATGGAAATCCGAGAAAGCAATTTGTTAGAAATCCATATTATAGAGGGAAAGATCCGATGAAAGAGGCTATCTGGAAGGTTGAAAATGCTAATGGAACTTGGGGTTTTGTCAGGAACCCTTTTGCTCCAAAACCAGAAAGTGATTTAAATACTTCTACTTATGACAAGTTTAAGCAGAAAGGATTTTTTCAGCCCGAAGTTGATCCTTACTAACAAATTTCAATAAAAAGATGATTGCTAATGTGTTTTAATAATTTTTAATTGGGTAAATGTGATGGATAAGAAATTTCTTTATTTAATTTTAATCTTTTCTTTAATTATTAATGGCGTTTTATTTTTAGAATTATTTGTATTGGATAAGAAGGAGGGTAAAAAGACAACTACTAAAAATGATGTTTTGGCCCTCCATTTAAAAAAAGACGTCAATGAAGGATTAGAAATATATAAGCTTCTTTGTGAAGAGAAAGATGGTGCATCTTGTTTTATTGTAGGAATGCTTTATTCAGAAGATATGGACACGTCAAGTAATTATCAAAAAGGAAAAGAGTATAAAAAGAAAAGCTGTGAAATGGGTAACATGTTAGGTTGTTATTATTATGCACGGCATTTTATAGAGACGGATAAAGAATATCATGAAAGAGGGAGATACTATAAAAAAGCCTGTGACAAAGGAAATATTGCCGTGTCATGTAATAACTATGCCGTTTCTTTAATAAAAAATACTGAGAAAACTGAAGAAGCTCTGACATATGCAAAAAAAGCTTGTGATTTGAATGGAGCAAACGGGTGTTTTAATGCTGGGAAACTATTGAAAGAAAGGAAAGATTATAAAGAGGCTTTCCAGTATTTTAAAAAAGGTTGCGATATGGGGTCTGGGACGAATTGTAATGCTGCGGCTATGTTAATTGATAAGAAAAAGGATGAAGTTCAAGGGTTTGAACTAAAAGAATCCATGAACATGTATAAACGATCCTGTGACTTAGGATGCTATAGAGGATGTAATAATTATGCAACATCTATGGATGACAGTAATCCGGAGAAAAAACGAATATATGAAATCTTGTCTATGATTCCAGAAATGGCAGTTTATGGATATTATAACTTAGCATGTTTGTATTCAAAAAAGGGTGACAAAGAAAAAGCAATAACCCATGTTAAGAAAGCTTTGGCAGAAAAACCTGATTTAGCGGAAGTAATTGCTATGGACAAAGATTTTGAAAATATAGTAAATCTTCAGGAATTTAAAAATGCTATTAAGTCTGCAAAATGCTGCATGATGAATTTAAACTAGTATTTTTCGCTTGAAATTTTTAAAGTGGGGTAGTGGAAGATGTGGCTAAGGATGGTGTGGAAGTTGAAGCTGGTAAAGGACGATATCATGATATGGGTAAAACTACCAAATTTGTGACACCAGAAGCAGTTGTGGCGCATGAAATGGCAGAGGCTAAGTTTAAAAGAGATCATAAAGATAAAGATGAATACAAAAACAATCCGAAAAAACTTCAAGAAGATGCCCATCAAGCCGGAATTGAAGCAGAAGATAAGGTGATGAAAGAACAGAAAAAAACAGAGGAAGAGAAAAAGAAAGCAGAAGAAAAGAAGAAAAAAGAGGAAGAAGAAAAAAAGAAGAAAGGAGGAGAAAAGTATCCGGGAGATCCTGATAATTCCGATGATTATTTTCAGACAAGATTAGCAAATAATTTGCTTACAAAAATATTAAAAACCGAAACTTCTTTGATTCACGATCAGGGACCTGTGATAAAAATTCAAACAGAAGGAATATCAGGGAGACCAAGATGGGTATTTGTTTTTAATCCATTTTACAAAGGTCCTGATCCTATGAAACAAATAATCTGGAAACAAAAGAACGCTGATGGCACTTGGGGTTTCGTGAGAAATCCATTTGCGGCGGGTGGTGCGCCAACATGGTCGAATACTTATGAAAAGTTTCAACAATCCGGGTTTGTGCAACCCGAAGTTGATCCATATTATTGATAGGGAGGAAACTATGAAGTTATGGCGAGCATTTATTCTAATAGTTTTTGTAACATTTTTAAATATATGCGATTTGTCGGCGGAAAGGAATCAGTCTGCAAAGGCGAGGTATGTTTTTTCAGATAAGAAATCTGGTTTGTATGGTCTTCTGGATGAAAACGGGGAAGAGCTAGTATCCCCTAAATACAAGTACATCGGATGGCTGAAGGATGGTCTTATGCCGGCATTTGAAAACGATTGGTTTGTTCTGATTAAGGAAGATGGAACAGTTATAAATAGAAAGTTCTGGGATATAGAAGATTTTAAGCCGGTAAATGAGGCTGATACTTCATCTGACAAGTTCGCTGTCGCTGCATTGTATAAAATGAAAAAGTACGGTTTTATAAATCTTTCCGGGGATTTTATTGTAAAACCTGTTTATGAAAAAATTCGAACTTTTTCAAACGGTTATGCAGAAGTAAAAATTGACGGGAAATGGGGATACATGAATGGAAAAGGGAATATAGTCATTTCTGCGATTTATGATGATGTGTGGCCATTTTCCAAAAATAATACAGCTTTAGTTGCTAAAAATGGGAAACAATGCTTAATAAATAGTAAAAACAAGCTGATTTTAAGTTGTGAGTATGATAAAATAAGGAGTGTTAACAATGTTATTTATAGCTACAAGAAATCCAACGAAGAATCAAAACTCTTTGATATTGACGGCAAAATAATATTTCATGATAAAGGCTCAGGAACAATTTCAGATCTCCACGAAAAAATGACAAAATACAGGTCTGCAGGTGGTAAAACGATCATTTTAAACGACAAGAACAGAATTATATTAAGAGGAAACTTCTCTATATCATCTTTTTATTACAAGGGCATTTTAGAAATCGAATTCCCCGGCAATCAACTGAAGTACATTGATACGACCGGAACTTATATTTCATTTGTAGAATACTTAAAAAGAAATTATAAGGGAAAGCATTTTATATGGCACAGATTCGGAAAGTCCAGTCTCATCAATAATAAAGGTAAATATATTCTTCAGCCAGAATACGAATTTAATGAATTAAAACAGGTCGCTGAAAATGTTTTTCTGATAACAAAAAAGAAATCCCTTCTTTTTTTACCACCGTCATCTTATTACACAGTGTCTAATTCGGATAAATTGATGTTCTCAGGGGTGGAGGGTTATGTTTTTTTTGAGAAATCAGGAAAAATCGGTACTGCAAATGAAAAAGGGAGAATAATTGTTCCAGCAATATACGATGAGATAAAGGGCGGAAATCTTTTTTCCAGTGACGAAGACAAGAACATCTTTCGTGTGAGACAAGGTAAGAAATGGGGAGTCATAAACGAAAAAGGTGAAGTTGTTTTTCCGATGAATTTTCAAGAGATTGCTCCTTTTTATCTTGGAGAAAGTATTGCATATAAAATCGGAAAAAAATATGTCATCGAAAAAAATGGAAAGATTAAATTTGTAACAACTTATGACGTAAAGAGTGTTTTTTATATTGATGGTGGGATGGGGAATAATTTTTCTGAATCGTGGCATGACAGAAGGTTTATAAAGAGGCTGCTTCGTTAGTTGTTACCTGTGACCACCCAAACTCTCATCGGGTTTCTTCCCAAACTACAACTGTATAGATTTTTTGCATTTTCCCGCGATCTGATGTGGAACTGGAGAGGATTCTGGATTTTTGATGAGAGCATGGCCTTTTTTGCCCATCCCCCGAAAAACGACATAGATTTAAAAACCCCAATTCAACAGAATACCCTTTGTGTTGAATTCGTTCTATAACTCTATGATTTAATTCAATACCAAAAGTTTAAGTTTGACATTTTTAACCTTATTAATCTATATTGTCTTGTTAAACTCAACTTAATGAGGGCAAAATGAACTATGTTGAACCAATTCGGGATCTCGATAAGATCGATCAGATTAAGATTTATCTGCGTTCCCGGAATCAGAGAGATTTTATCATGTTTCTCCTGGGAATAAATTCAGGGCTTCGGATCTCAGATATTTTAAGACTGAAAGTCTCAGACGTTAAGGATAGAGAGTCAATTATCATCACAGAGAAGAAAACAGGTAAAGAGAAGAGGTTTCTACTCAACGACAACTTAAAGAGCGAACTGAGGGAGTTTGTCACGTTTAAAGACGAAGATGAATACATGTTCTCAAGATACAGATCAGGCAAAAAACCACTGGACCGCTCAACAGCCTATTTAATTATCAATAATGCTGCAAGAGCCGTGGGCATTAGTGATAATGTTGGAACTCATACGCTTCGGAAAACTTTTGGATATCATTTTTACCAAAGAACGAAGGACGTTGCACTTTTACAGCAGCTCTTTAATCATTCAAGTCCGAGCGTAACTCTTAAATACATAGGAATTAATCAGGATGTTGTGGATAAAGCAATGAAGGGTTTTCAGCTGTAAAAGGCTCCAGCTCACGAAACGGAAAATATTGTACGTTAAGGTTTGTCATACCAGGAGACTGAAAGATTTTAATTCATGACAGCTTCGCTTCCACTACTCCTAAACCGCTTTTATGCTTCTGCCTTTTCAAGCTTGATCTTTACTTTCATTCCAAGTGCTGCAGCATACTTTTGAAGTGTGTCAATATTCATGTTCACACTCCTGGAGAGGATTTTCGTATTGCCGATGAGTCAAGTTGAAGCATTTATTTGAAACACAGATGGAACACTTGCCTCAAAGACTGATTTTAAGGAAACACTACCGATTGATATATGGTCGAACCTGTTTGATCATGAGTTTTCTGTCAGGAGGAATGAATTTAAATTCGATATCAAAGATGGAGCTCCATTCATTTTGTTCGTAGAGTTCTGAAAAATGTCCGTGTACCTGGTTAGATAATTTGAAGAGTTCTGTTATCTCATCTGGAGAAAGGATCGGTGTTTCCGGAGATAGACTTGACCAGGAGATTTGAGACACTTGAACTCCGGATTCTTTTCCGGGAACAATTACAAAAATTTCAGGTAAAGCTCCATTTTCAGGGTTTGTAACAGAAACTTCTCCAATTTGTACGTTTACGTAGTGTCCGTAGATCGTTGAATCTGAAATGTTCTGAGTAATAAGAACCCCGTTTGCGTTTTCATCCGGGAAAGATTGGTGAACAAGAATTCCCATTTTGACTGACTTATGGTCAATACTCCACAATGATCTTTCTTCAAAGGCGCTGTAGTTCCAGACTGATGCCCAGACTTTTCTTATAAGTGAGGAAGCACGGTCGTCACCTGATGCATAGGCAGTTACAGAACGATATAATCCCGCACCACTGAAATTTTCAAGATCTTCCGCATTTGTGCTTGATCTTAATCTGACTGGATTATCTCCATGAATTTCTTTGATCTTTGCGTTAAGTTCTATGGTGAGATCAGCGTTAACCGTTGAATGCCCAATAATGTATCTAAGTGCATCAAGTGCGGCTTCCCGAAAAGGAGAATCAATTGAAAAGTGTTCATCGTTAAGCATTGTGTCAATAAATGAGTCTATTGTTTGCCCGAGACTGTTTTTTATGAAACTATTTACATCCTGACAAAGAGCAGATTCGCGACCTTCCTTAACACAGTCCGATTTCGTCTCAGTAATCACATTGTCAGTAAGTATGTTATCTTTTAAGAATTGATCGTAATAATAAAATGGAACAGCAAATCCTGTTGGAGCATTTTCTCTGAGGAGTTTCGAAAGTTCGGCAACATTAGCTGTTTTTGCTCCATAGGATATAGAGTCATTAAATTCAATTTCATCAAAATCAAAAAGTTCTTTGTTTTCAAGATCAAACTGCGGGAAGCTTGCTTCTTTTTTTATACTTTCCCAATATATCTGTGCTTCTTCCAAAGTTGATTCCGTTAAGTTCCAGGATCCTTCTTTAACCTCAAATTTCACGATCTTATTTAGCAGAGATTTAATCGTTTCGTTGTTCTCGGCATCCGGAAGTGCCATGTTGGGAGTTCCCCTGTTTCTTGCCGCAACATTTACATGGGCAAGAGGTGTCTGGATCTCAGCTGTAATCGTTCCTCCAACCACAGGAAGCTCATTAGGAAGTCTTGTGAGAACGAGAATGTCTTTAAAAGAAACGACGTCTTTTTCAAGATCTTCGGGTGTTTTTAAAAGCAGTGTCCCGTAGGCTGTGCCCATATTTAAAAGCTGGAAAGGTATTCCGCAATAAAGCTCTCTACGAAAAAGAATTGCAGTGTTATTCTCTAAAAAGATTTGACGGTTTTCACTCAGATCTTTTTCCTGATCTTCGCCTGCAGGAAGATAGGCAACTCTTGTTTTTGGTCCGGAAAGTTCAATGAAATTAAGTCTTTCTTCAATTAATTTGTGGCAGAGAAGCGCTTGGTCCGGTGTGAGGTTGTCACTGGGAAAAAATGTAATCACCAGAGGTGAGGAAAAGTTTTTTTCTCCTGCACTTTCAATATCCGGATAGTATAGAATAGTTCCCGCCATTGCAGTTCGGTCTTTTCCTTCGTATGTGTTTTCCTGAAATTCTGTGATCGTCTGATCTATTTTTAATATTTGCCGCGCAAAATCATAGTGTAGAGGGTGCTTTTTTGTGTTCATAAAGTAGACTTTCGGGTTTTCTTTCAAATTGGTTACAATGAATTTCAAAGCAGATGTTCTGCCAAGTTCCGTGTCTGCATCGTGAGAATATTCTGTGAATGATCCTATTCCATCATTGTTAGTAAATCCTGTGGTGTAGTCTTCATTTTTTTCATAATCAGTTAGTTTTTCAAGTTTGATCTTTCTATTTTTCTCAAATTCGCCGGATGTGAATTCATACCCGGAACATTTGATGAAAATTCGTGTCGGGAGTTCTGTGTCAATAAGTTTTAATCCATTTGTACTGCATTTAGCCACAGCACTTTTTCCATTAGAATTTTCACAAAGTAGTTCAGAAGTTCCGTTTTTATCAGAAATTATGGCAGAAAAATTATTTAGGTTATTTCCTGAAGAATCAGTGATGTTTATTTCTATAAGATCAGAAGAACAGGATAGAAAAAAAATGGAAAGAAAAAATGCCGAAAAACGGATCATCCATTATCTCCGTCACACTTAGCAAAATTGTCTACAAGTTCTTCGTGAGTTCCGTCAGCTTTTATCATGACGCAAACTATTGGAAGTGTTCTATCAGATGTGCAGCCAAGTTCTTCGTTATTTTGTCCGGTATTTACATTGATACAGTCCATATTCTGGCAAGTTCTCCAGCCGAATCCAAATGAACTGTGATAATATTCGTATTCGTTGCTGTTGTAGTCAAAACCCATCGAGTCGTTATGGTGATTTCCGCCCCAGTTGTAGAATCCACCAGTTAGTGTTGAAACATTTCCGCCAATTGAGATCCAGGCGCCTACGTTTGTAAATCCTCCGGCAACAGACATTCCGAAATCTTCACAGCTTGTGGTGTTGTGCTGAAGATAGACATATCCTGTTTTTCCACCGTGATCAAAAGTGCACAGCCAGTCCATATCAAGCTGGATTACCTGAGATTCCATTAATGACGGATCGCAATTAACAGTTCTTTCAATTGGAGTTCTGAAAGTAAAGCCATATTCACCTGTTTCAGTATCGTTGTCAGGTGTCGGATCATCATCTAATTGTGTGTCTTCATCAGTAGTTATGTTGTCAGTCGATTCATCATTTAAAACATCTCTGGTTTCATCGTTGTTTTCATCGGTTACTTCGTTATCAGCAATTTGAGTGTCCTTATCCTGAGTAACAATATCGTTGTCCGTGTCATTGTTTTCTGAGTCATCTGAACACGAAAAAACGAAAATTAAAGAAAAAACAGTAATAATTATTCCGAGCACTTTCATAGAGGTCTCCATTAATTTATAAACCTAAAATCTTATGATTCCCAAGTGACAGAAGTTCCGGAGGGCAATTTCCCGTTAGTATAACTCAGCATAAGTTCTTTTGAAGTTATTGTTCCTTCGCTTGGCAGTCCAAGGTCCATTAGCATGTCTGCAAGTTTAGACGCATCAATTTCAGGGGCATGACAGGATATGATCACTAGTGCCGGATTTTCTGAAAGAAGATCCCTTGTAAGCTGCAGAAGGTGTCCGAAATTCTTTGTAAACGACCAGCTTTTTCCGTCTTTTGTTCTTCCAAATGCAGGGGGGTCAAGGATTATAATATCATAGAAATTTTCTCTTTTCTTTTCTTTTTCCATGAAGTTTACAATATCGTCGATGATCCATCTTACTGGTTTTTCTCCAAATCCTGAATTAACAGCATTATTCTTTGCCCATGTTACAGCGCTTTTTGCCGCATCGACGTGAGTAATTTCAACTTTGTGGTCTATCTGTGGGTATAAGGCAAACAGGTTTGCAATTCCTGTGTAGGCAAAACCATTGAGAATTTTGAGATCCTTCTGTGTGTTTTTAACGGTTTTTTTAAGTAGCTGCCAGTTGGGCAGTTGTTCAGGAAATATTCCTATCTGACCATTGAGCGCTGGTTTTAAGATCATTTCAATTCCGTCTATTCTGATCTTCCACTCATCCAGAAGAGATTCATCCTGAGAATACCAGAGGGAAGCACGATCTTTATTCCTGAAAAATATGCCGTTTCTTTTATACCAATCCTCTGAGCTAAGGTTTTTTTTCCAGATCGCATGTGGAGCCGGTCTGTCAAGGATCATGTCTCCAAATTTTTCCAGTTTTCTGCTTCCGCCGCAGTCAATAAGTTCGTATTCAGTTTTTTTCATTAATCTTTGTTCCTGACACACATGGTGTAAATGGAGTTTTCGTTTTTGTTCTTAGGCAGTTCGGGTTTGAGTATGCCGTATTTAAACTCCATAACCCAAGCGTTTCCAATAATGTTTGCATTAGTAGTTGAAGACCAGAAAAAGTCATCTCCAAGATCTGGGAAAGTTGTCTGAAGTTCGGGATACAATCCATAGGTAGCTATTGAATGAAGCTCATTTATGTTAGGAAGTCTCCAGTCTTTTTTGCCGGCAAAATCAAGATCTTGGCAGTATTTAAGAGCTTCTTTCCAGACTCTGATGGTATAGTCGTTGACTTTTTGCCAGACCAAACCGGTCGATATGTCTTCAACTGTTACAACTGAATCATAGGGAATTTCTTTATACCTTTTAAAAAGCCTGTCTTCGCCATAATTATGATCTGAACTTACGCAGATAGCATAGTTTTCAGCAGTTGTTCCATTTTCAACATAGAACTGGGATGAGCCGGAAAAATCAACATAGTAGTAGTTCTCTCCGCCAAGTTTGGTAAGCGTCCAGTATTTTGACTTGTCGATATAAGAGAAGTAAAAACCGTCAACCATTGGATCTGTGCTTTCATCAAAGCTGACGATAGATACCATTTCATGAAGGTAGGGGAGCCTCCAGTTGGTTTTTTCTGCAATTTCATTGTTATTAAGTATTTCACAGAATGATACTGCATTACTATGGCTTACTGTTGTTTCACTTGCCGTTTTGTACCATAGGATTTCAGTTTTGTTGTCGAAGAGATAGTATTTTTCACCGATCTTAATGTTTTCAAAACCACGACTTGAAGTATCGGCATAAAGTGCATCCTGACCGTAGAATTCGCTTGTTATTTCATCACATGTTGTTACGCCAGTGTCATTAAAACATCTAGTCTGTTGAGTCGGGACGACGCTCCAGCATGTTTCTCCCAGATTGCAGGCCTCGGTTACAGCAACTCCAGCTTCATCGTTATCTGCATCGTCATCTAGTCGAGTAGGTACATTTTCATCGTCAGATTCTTCATTGTCTGTCTGTGATCCATCGCTTGAGGACGTTTCGTCGATACAGGTTCCGGTAATGCATGTGAAAGAATCGTTACAAGTTCCGTCAGTAAAGCATTTTTGGCCTTCGTTCCCCATTTTTTCAAGCGAAAAAGCGCTGCATGAGGCAAGAGTTAGAGAAAATATGGAAATTAGAATGTATTTCATCTTAAAACCTCCATGTAACAAAAAAGTGTGCTCCACCCTTTGTCGGTACAACGGCAGTTTTTACAGGAGTGTCCATAATGAGATCCGCAATGAGCAATGCAGCTCCGGTTCCAACGATCACGGCACCAATAGAATAGGAGGTTATTGCTGTGATTTTCCATCTGTTGTAATCAGAAGTATCCCCGTTAGTTTTGCCGCTTTCGTAGTCTTCTTTTTCGACACCCGTTTTCCAGTGAGAAATTCCTCCAAAGATAAGAACAGCTGCACCTCCACCGATAAGACCTATTCCAATCTTTCCTAATTTTTTTCGATTTTTCGGTTTTTTCATGGGAACTTTATTCTTTTTTTCCACAGATATTTCGGTTTGTTCCTGAACAGGTTCATTGTGCACAGATTGTACGGTTTCTTTAATTCCGAAAAGATGTTTAACAGCCGGAGAAATACTTTCAATGAGAAGGTTTACGTCACCTTTTATCTTTTTTTCGTATCTTGAGATTACTTCAACATTTCGGACATTGAGTCTTTGAAGTGTCAGTATCCAGTACTTTCCCATTTTTGAAATAGTTCCGGTAATAGATTCAGGTGCGCCAAGAGCTGCTCCGATCTCTGCAACACAGGCAGAATCATTAGCACCGCACTGAAGTTTCATCTCTTCTCCGACTAGAAGAGCCTTCATTTCATTTTCACCGACAGTTTTTTTCCCTGAAACTCTTCCCACTTCAGCAGTTACAATTCCACTTATTGTGTCTGCTTCGTTGTCATTCACCCCGGTTTTCGGTTCGATTCTCCATACGACGATGGAATCTTTTTGTGAGTCATCTGCAAGTACTTGAAATGAAAAAGCAAACAAAGCACAAAACATTAAAATGTTCGAAAACTTAAAATACATCTAGCAACCTCTCAAATATAACGGTCAAATATACCAGAAAGTAAAAGGAAAATCAAAAATTGAAGTGGGAAAAACAACAAGTTTTTATTGTTTTGATATTTGAAAGGAGTCGTATCAAATTTTTTGATTAAAAAACGGGTTTCTGATAAAATAACAGAATTTTTGGCGTAAAATATATTTCTTTGGAGGTTCCTGATGAAGAATTTGTTGTTAATGATGGTTTTTATGATGTTTTTTGTTTCCTGTGGAGGAGATGAAGGAGACTGGGAAAAAGACTTTTCAGTAACTTCTGTAACACCTGAAACAATAGCCGGGAATGTAACGCAAGACAGCGATGCTCGGTTTTATCTTGACCAGCTAGCATTTAAAGATGTCAATGGTGAACTTGAATCATCGGGAAAGCTTGACTTTCAGGGTTCTGAAATGGAAGTCAGAGCTGATTTGACAGCTTATACATTTACCAACTGTGGACAGACAGGAAATACAGGCCCGATTCAGGGCCAGTGTAATACAACATATTCTGGATCGATTCTTGATGGAGCTGTTACAATAAATACACAGGGAATTCAGGAATGGACTGTTCCTGCAACTGGGTCTTACAGAATCGAAGCTTATGGTGCTCAGAGAGCAAGGAGTGGAGGACTAGGTGCAAAGATTTCAGGAGAATTTGAACTTACTTCTGGGGAAATGATTAAGATAGCTGTGGGACAACAGGGTTCTGACGGAAGTGTTGCCGATGTAATATATTTTGGAGGAGGCGGCGGCGGCGGAGCTTTTGTTGTGAGAACTCCTTACAATACTAATGAGAGTATTCTTGTTATTGCTGGTGGTGGTGGCGGATACACAGATTACGGTGTTACAACCACAATGAATGGACGCTCGACAACTGATGGTGGCGATACATATAATAATGGTGGAGGCACATCAGGAAATGGTGGAGGAAATGGTGAAACTAATGGTATCGCTGCTGGCGGTGGCGGATTTTTTACCGACGGTGAAGATGGTACCGAACCTCCTTATAGTTACGCAGGTAAATCTTTTGTGAACGGACTCGTCGGTGGTGCGGGCAGTGTTGATTCGTATCTTGGCGGCGATGGTGGTTTTGGTGGTGGTGCCGGTGGTTGGAACAATATTTACACCCGTTCTGGTGGTGGTGGTGGTTATAGTGGAGGCCAAGGAGGAACATGGGCAGGTCAGCAATCAGGTGGTGGTGGTGGTTCCTATAATTCAGGAACTAACCCTATAAATATAGCCGGATCCAGAAGTGGCCACGGCCTTATTGTTATTACTCGTCTTTGTGATGAACCAACCCCAGATCCAACAGATGTTACAGCAACTCCAGATGAGATGTGTAACGACGGAACAACTGTAAATCTTAATGCTACAGCTGCTGGAGCAACAATTTCATGGTATACGGAAGCGACAGGTGGAATGGCAATAGGAACAAGTGCAAGCGAAGCAGATTTTGCAGTAAATCCGATTGCAACAACAACATATTATGCAGAAGCGAGATTTCCTGATGCAGATTTAACATTTAACTACACTGGTGCAGTTCAGACATGGACAGTTCCAGCTGGAGTTACTGAAATAGAGATTGAAACCTGGGGAGCTCAGGGTTATCCTCCAGAAGGAGGCCTTGGCGGATATGCAAAAGGAACACTTGCTGTTACACCTGGACAGACATTGAATATTTACATAGGTGGTCAGGGTAGAAATGATGGTGTCAATGGCTCCCTTGGAGGTTGGAATGGCGGTGGTAGAGGAGGTCACGGCATTGCTGGTTCATCAGGTGGTGGAGCTTCTGATATTCGTATAGGAGGAACAGTTTTTGGAAACAGAGTAATCGTTGCTGGCGGTGGTGGTGGTTGGGATTCTTCTGGGAGCGAGAATATACCGGGAGGTGCCGGTGGTGGTTTAGTAGGTCTTAATGGACAAGGTAGTTCAACTTTACCAACTGGGGGCACGCAGACAGTTGGAGGTGCTGGAGGAAACAGTGGGTCCATGGGGGAAGATGGGTCTTTAGGAATAGGCGGAGGTAATGCTCTTTATTCTGGAAGTAGTTACGAATATGGCGGAGGCGGTGGCGGTGGATACTATGGTGGCGGAGGCGGTCATCCATGGTGTTCAGGAGCCGGAGGTTCCTCATATATCGGCGGAGTAACCGGTGGAACAACAACAGCCGGAGTAAATTCAGGTAATGGAGCGGTTAAAATAACTTATGCTGGATCAGTAACAGTTTACTGCCCTTCAAATAGAGTTTCTGTTGAAGTTACGGTCAATGATACAACTGTTGGTGGCAGCGTGACAGGTTCAAGTCCTATTGTTTACGGATCATCAACTGGTACGATGACACTTTCAGGTCACACAGGTACAGTTCAGAGCTGGGAGAGAAAACTTGGTTCTGGAAGTTGGGAAGAGATAGTTCACACAGGCACAACATATTCAGAGAATCCTCCTTCAGCGGGCACATGGTATTACAGGGCGATTGTGAAAAGCGGAGTATGTTCTGAAGAATATTCATCAGCGTTTGAGCTGGTAGTGAACAAAGCTCCTCTTACAGTCACAGCAGATGACCAGTCTAAAGTATACGGAGCAGCTGACCCTGTGCTTACATACACAGCTAGTGGCACACTTTACTACAGTGAAGGATACGATGTTATCACCGGAGTAAGTTTAAGCACAGCGACAGCTGGTTTAGCGACAGCGGGTACACATGCTATCACAGCAAGTGGTGGCGCAGCTGACAACTATGATATAAGCTATGTTTCGGGAACGCTCACAGTTTCAAAGGCAGCAGCTATCACAGTAACAGCAGACAATAAATCAAAAGTTTATGGAGCGGCTGACCCTGCACTGACATATGAAGTTACAGGTACACTTTATTACGGAGATATATCGACAGTTGTTTCCGGAGTAAATCTCACAACTGCGACAGGTGCGGCGGCTACATTTGGCCCGCATGCAATTACAGCTGGTGATGGAACAGCGGCAAATTACAATATCAATTTTGTAGAGGGTGAACTGACCGTTACCAAGGCGGCGGCGCTTACAGCAAAAGCAGATAATAACTCGAAAGTTTACGGAGCGTCAGATCCTACACTTTCGTATACTGCATCAGGCGCACTTTATTACAGTGATACCTATGCGGTGATAAGCGGAGTAAGTTTAAGCACAGCAACAGGATCTGCAGCGACAGTTGGAACACATACAATTACATCAGCAGACGGAGTTGCGGACAACTATGAAGTTGCTTTTGATACAGGAACGCTCACAGTTTCAAAAGCTCCTCTTACAGTCACAGCAGATGACAACTCAAAAGTATACGGAGCAGCTGATCCTGCGTTAACATATGAAGTTACAGGTACACTTTATTATGGCGATACCTATGCGGTGATTAGTGGAGTAAGTTTAAGCACAGCAACAGCAGGTTTAGCGACAGATGGCACACATGCTATCACAGCAAGTGGTGGAGCAGCTGACAACTATGATATAACTCATGTGAATGGCACTCTTTCAGTTGCTAAGGCTAACCTTAATCTCATAAACGCAGTAGCGGCAGGCAAAGTCTATGATGGAAATGTTGATACAATAATTTCTGGAGACCTTAGTGTAGTTTTCTACGGTGGAGATGTCACACTTGATTCAGGCGCAGGGACATTCGGGGATAAGAATGTGGCAAACGGAAAAGCAGTAACAGCGGTTCTTACAATAAAAGGTGCAGCAGCATTCAACTATAATTTCATCCAGCCTACCGGAGTTACGGCTGATATTACTGTCAGAGACCTTACTCTTAGTGCTTTTACAGCAGACAGCAAGATCTACGACGGTACCACAACAACAACGACTGGTATTTTCACGAACAATAAACTTCCGGGTGATATTCTTAATTTCGGCTACGACGTTGATTTTGACACAGCGAACTGGGGCATTGGCAAAACAGTTAACTTCACAAATATAGCGATCAGTGGTGGCGCAGATGCAGGAAACTATAATCTTATAACAACAAGCGGCACAGCCATAGCAAATATTGACAGAAAAGATCTTGCGATCGCACTTGAGGACAACAATAAGATCTACGGTGAAATAGATCCTGTATACGGAATTCAGTATGTCGGTTTTGTAGGAATGGAAGGCTCTTCAAATCTTTGCAGTGAAGTATTTATCTACCGTGAAACAGGTGAGACAGTCGGTACATATCCGATTAAGGTCATTCTCATTGGCAGATTTGATACGGATGGTAATCCGATGACATTCCTTAATTATAACATTCCTGTAAATGATGGAGACGGAGCGCTCACAGGAATAGAGGCAACACTCACGATCATTAAGAAAACACTCACAGTAAGTGGAGCGGTTGCGCAGGATAAGATCTATGACGGCACAACAGCAGCAGTTATTAGTGGTTCCACATTGGTTGGAATCGTTGGCAGTGACGATGTCACAATAGATAGCGCAGCAGGCACATTTGCTGATAAGAACGTTGGTGAGAATAAAGCAGTTACCCCGATGTTTACGATAAGTGGAAGTGACGCAGGCAACTATAGTCTTGAGCAACCAGTTGAACTGAGTGCTGATATCACACCGGTTGAAGCAGTTGTTTCATGGAACAATCCAGGCGACATAGTTTATGGAACATTACTCGATAACACCCAGCTTAACGCAACAGCGGACACAATAGGAACATTCGACTATACTCCTACGGCAGGCACGATGCTTGAAGTTGGATTAGGACAGGTTCTCTCTGTTGAGTTTACACCGGATGATATCGTGAACTACATACCTTCAAACGCAGAAGTGATGATCAATGTTGCTCCGGCGGAACTTATAGTTACAGCAGAAGACAAGACGCGTGGTTTTGGCGAAGCGGAGCCAGAGTTTACAGTTACGTACAGTGGTTTTATAGGAGCAGACAGTAAAACTGATATTAATACCGCACCTGTAGCAGCAACAACAGCAATAGCTGAGTCAATGGCGGGAGATTATCCGATCACATTAAGCGGTGGCATGGACAATAACTACAAATTTACCTATGTTGACGGAAAGCTGACGATCACACCAATTGTTCCAACAGTCACAACCGACGGCACAAGTGGTGTCACCATAAATTCAGCGAATGTAACAGGAACAGTAACAAGTGAAGGCGGAGATACAGTTACAGAAAGAGGTGTTTGTATTGGTGTGGCAGTTGATCCAACTACTGGCTGTCAGGTCGGTACAGGAAATCCGTTCACAGTTAATTTCACCGAACTTATAACAGGCACTACATATTACGCCAGAGCCTATGCAACTAATAGTGTCGGCACAACTTATGGTGCAGACATTACCTTTAATGCAGCAGTACACTTTACCCTGACCTACATAGCAGGTGAGAACGGAACTATAGAAGGCGAAGCAGTCCAGGAAGTAGAGGAAGGTACTGACGGATCAGAAGTCACAGCAGTCGGAAATGAAGGTTATCACTTTGTTAAATGGTCAGATGAAGTTGAGGGTAATTCGAGAACAGACCTTGCCGTAACAGTTGATATTTCAGTTACAGCGATCTTCGAGGAAGATCCATACGGCCTTTGTGAAAGACCTGAAGAGATCGGCGAACTTCCATATACTCATGACGGATCTACGATAGACCTCATCAGTAACCTCACTGATTATCTGGCAAGCTGCGGACTCACAGAATACCCTGCAGCTGAATATGTCTATTTGATAGACTTGCTTGATGGCGACAGGATAGAGATAATTCTCACACCGTCAGAAAGCTATAACGGCATACTTCTTGTAACAGACACCTGCGGCGAGGACGAAGACTGCCTCAACAATGCAGATGCGGGCTTAGCCGGCGAAGTAGAGACTATCTACTATGAAGCAGCGGAAGATAAGACACTTTTCATAGTCGTTGAAGGCGAAGGAGTTACAACAGGTGATTACACACTTGAAGTTAAGGAGTGGGTTGAAGAAACAGACGATGATATGACTGATGCTGACGAAATGACAGACACAGACGAAATGACTGACACGGATGAGGAAATGACGGACACTGACACTGATGCTGGGGATACAGGAAATACCGGTGACACGGGAAATACTGGAGATACAGGAAACACTGGAAACACAGGAAATACCGGTGACACGGGAGTTGATGATGATTCTGTAGATATGGACAGCGATGTTCCTGATGACAGTGATGTCAACTACAATGGTGCCAAGATTGGAGGTGGCTGTAGTTGCAGTATGGTTTTCTGATGATTTATGAACTGATTCGGAGATAAAAAACAATAGTAGTCTGGATAAAGTCCTACGCTGGCTCTTTCTACAAAGTTGAATTCAAGGTTGTTTTTAAGGATTCTCAGGACGAAAAATTTTCTAAATAAAAAACTCCAATAAAAGACACTATACCAAAGGTTTTGATATCCACATTTTAATGGAGACGGTATGTGTCAACCTTTATGTCGCCTTTTGTTAAATAAAATTTCATTGTCTGTTTTCCGGATTTAAGATCACTTCATTTACCGTTTCCCACCGAATAGTTTTTCTTGATCCCCAGCATTCCGGAT
>Ga0222695_1000124_pt1 | contig 50750 bp, 41 predicted proteins | sample AntAcemetage1398_FD_179834 | JGI IMG/M metagenome (GOLD analysis project Ga0222695, IMG submission 179834) | Saline water microbial communities from Ace Lake, Antarctica - #1398 | ecosystem: Environmental > Aquatic > Non-marine Saline and Alkaline > Saline | place: Antarctica: Ace Lake...
AATCAATGAATTAAAGCCAATTTCTTATCATAAAACCATAATTCCTGAAATAAAAAACGAAAAAAAGTAAATCTAAACCGAATATTATAAAATCATAACTAAAATTCCTTTATGGAATTTCCTGGATACTTGTTTATCAACTATTAATGGAATATCAGTAAAAACTTTACAAATTCGCACCTTTGACCCAAGCTCTGGAGTGATCAGCATTCCACTCCGTCCAAGCTCTCCCAATCCCGCATCAATAGCAAGAGGAATATTTAATGCAGTATCGTTTCCTGATGAGATTGCTTTATATCCAAGATGTCTGATGAACTGAGCAACTGAAGCAGACAGAAACGCCATCTGAGAATATGAGATCCCCCCAGAAGTGACCGCAGACCAGTCTGGAGAATTAAAGATGTCGTCATTCATTTCAATTGCTATGACTATTGCATGAGTATAATCTTTCGGGATATGAATTGGTTTACCATGCCTGTTTATCATGTAGAGCCATTTGCGGTTGAGTTTGCATATCCCAACCAGTGATGCACCGAATTTAAGAGCAGTATCCTTCACTTCCTTCGTGAACTCGACCATATCCCCTATTTCATATTGAGAAAGCTGCGGTTCGGTTAGCTTTGTATCTTCATTATCCAGCTTTTGATCGGAAAAGGCACCAACAAAATGATTGTATAATGTCCAGGATGCAATTACACGCGCCAATTCAACCCGGGAATAACCTTTTTTCTTATCTTCGATCATTTTTTCAGAATTGACATAATCCCATTTATAGAAAAAAGGTGCAGTGTTATCATAAATCACTCTGCCAAATATATTTTGTTGTTCATTAAACTGTTGAAGAATTTCATCGTCGATCTCGTACGTGGGCTTATCAACACGCTTTACTGTAACGCCTTTCATTACAATTATCCCTTAAGAATTTCCTCAAGTCCAATGATGCAGTAGGTTGTAACCAGTACTTTGTTATTTTCCCACCATCGTCCATTCTCATTTTGCCACCAACCCTCTTCATTCTGAATTTTTACAAGCTGGTTTGCCAATTCAGTTCTCCAGTCATGCCGGATGCCGTCGTCTCCGACAATAATATCAGCATCATAGGCAGTAAGTGCTTTTGCCATCATTAGATAATAATAAAAAAGTCCTTGATTGCCGAGTAACGGATTGGTTTCTACAATAAAATTATTGCTTATCCAATCATATGCTGCCTGTATACGGGGATCTTCTTTATCCAGCTTTACATAGATCATGCTTTTCAGTCCGGCATAGGTCATATTTCCATAGGATGTTGAACCACCTGCTTTGCTTATTCCTGGTTCATACATAAATCCGCCATCGTTTTCAGAATAGGATTCGGGATTGTACTCCTCAAGATTCTGGCAACGCTGTAAAAAAATGATTGCTTTATCAAAAAATATCTTCTTTTCTTCGATATTGGTAATTTCTTTCTTATTGATCTCAAGCTCATCTGTATAGACCGGTTCGCGCTCGAGCATTGCTTCCAGTGCCCATTGCAGGTTGGATAGATCTGGTCTCTGATCGCCTCCATATCCGACTCCGCCATAGTACAGACTGTCTGACGAATAACCTTCTTCCTCATCTATTTGCAGAACGAGTAGATATTTTTCTCCCTTGTCGATGATATCGTAATATTGAGGATCGTTTGCTTCTTTCAGCGCCATCAAACAGATGGATGTATTATAATTCGGCATATTATCAGTATAGATAGAGCCATTGAGTTTTGCACAACTTGCAATGAACTCAAGCCCTTTTGCTACGGGTTCAAACTGATAACTTATATTCGGATTGCTGTTTACAATTGCAATAATAGCGAGTGCGGTGATTGCAGGATAGTATTGCCAGCTTCCGTTATCTTCCTGCTGTTCTACGAGCCACTGCAAACCGATCTTGATGGAATGCTCTATCTCATGATCTAATGAAAGGTCAACTGCTGCATTACTGATAGAGACAACCATAAATGTCATAATGATGATCAAAAAAAATCTTTTCATGTATATCCTCCGACAGCTAATCTAATGATTTGATCTTGATCGTTGCTTTAGTTCCTTTCGCAGGAACAACGTTCTTATTTACTTCATAAAATGTGTCATCCGTAAAGGTTGGAAGCGGATTGTGGATTATTGTAAAAGGATCATTATACGTTCTTATGATGTTTTGATCCAGATCAGCTATAAATTGCCCATTGATGATTTTTGAACCGAGGAAAATCCAATGAGTTTTCAGCATTTCCCGTTTCTTAGGAATATTCCACACTAGTCGCTCGATCGGCTCCTCGTGGGTAACGCCCAAGGTATCAGTCCAAATCGCATATACAAGCAGAGAATCACCTTCAGGAATTGTATCATAGTTACCAAGTTCCATGTTTTGTCCACATTCCAAACCCAGTAAAAGGAGTGAGGTTTGAATGTATGCAGGGAGAGCATCAGTTTTCAGGATTGTTTCATGCAGATGTCCTTGAGGGCCAACTAGAATGGTTTCTATGAGTCCCCTATTCATATTGAATTCTGCAGGAAAAGTGATCTCTCTGTTCGCAATATCTATTTTGATGTTATCTATTTTATATGTGTTTTCATCTATTTTCATTATAAGTGAATCAGGTGCTTGTGCATATAAAAATGATGAGAGGGATATAAGTAACATACCCACTATAAATATTTTATAAAAATTCATTGATACCTCTTTTTTAAAAAAGAAATATTATTGAAAAAAAATGTCAAGATAACTGTATATTCATCTTACCGCAGCACTGCGATTTTAATGACGGCTTTCTCTTTGGCTTCATTCATCACAAGCATAAAATATACACCATTCGCTACAAAGTGTCCAGATTCATTTTTTCCGTTCCAGGTCACTTCTGTAGAGCCCGAATTCTTTTGTTCGAGAACTAACTCACCGGAAATATCGTAAATTTTAACAAGTGTAATTGGAGAGTTGGCATGTGTAAAATTTAAACGAGCGTAACCTACATCGATGCCTATTTCGGGACGGAAGGGATTCGGATCAAAATAGGATTGGGTGACAGGTGTTTTATTTCTTACAAGAGTTTGAACGTATTTCGTTGTAGTAACATCATCATTTCCAATTGTGCAATAATTGATAAGCGTGTCCGGAGTCTGAATACCTGAAAGTATTCTCACATCTACCCAAACTTCTTCTTCATCTCCTCCAGCCGGCAACGATCCAACATCCCACGTTATCAAATGTTCCTGCTGATCATACACACCCCCTATGCTCACATTATGCATTGAAACATGCTGATCTGGAGGAAGCCAATCTGTGATGAGGACATCGTCTAATTGATAGTTCAGTAAGTTTTGATATGAAATAGTATATCGCATGATCCTATTTGGAGATATCCAGGTGAACACACCGTCATCTTTCTGCACATCAAATGGATTATACCCAATATCCTGATCGGGAATGCACATTCCGGAAGGATAAACTATCCACTCATCTTCAAGAACGTAGAGTTCCTCAAGAATATCATCAAGTACAAGAATTTTATTAATGCCAGATGTGGTGCTTAATGATGCAAAGATATTTCCTGTGAACTTATCGACTGCTAACTTCATAACATAACTATCAGCAGAAAGTGAATAGGAACGAACAGACAATAAATTGAGATCATACTGGAGGATCTTCGAACCATAGTTGTTATTCGCAACATATAGATATTTGCCATCATCAATCGCAATCGAGGTCGGTTCCTGATCAACTTCAATACTACCGGTACAGGGTAGATCGTTCTTGGAATAGCACATACCATAAATAGTATAATAATAAACATAATTCTGGGAGCTGTCAGCAACGTAGAGCAGATTATTCTTCTCGTCAATTGCAAAATCTTGACCGCTTACGATATTTTCGAGCTCAGTATAATAAGGAGCAGCAGAATGAGCAAAAGCAAAAGTCGTATCCTGATAATGCCAGATATAGTTATAAAGTTTGTTAGTATTCCTTTCTAACGCATAAAGATTATTCGTTTCATTATAGTACTTGATACTTGCAGGATTAGAAATTTCTCCTAACTGTGCATATCCCCAGTTTGTAAGTAATGATGCATACACCACTTCAATAACATTGCTGTTCCTGAAAGAGATAAATAGAAGCTCGTTTTCCGGCTCAACGCATATATCATACGCGCCAGTCCCATGATTTGGAATGTTTAGAGTCTCCTGTTTTTGAATTCCTGCGTGCTGAAGATCATAAGAGAGAATTACCGTAGTCTGAGCTCCGTACATATTACCGATCGCAAACATCGATTTTGCTGAAACATTACAGGTGAGAATAAAAAAACTAATAATAAAAATCAGAAATATTCTTTTCATACTTATTCACCTCAAAAAATTTAATTCATCTTATCATATTTATCTTTAAACTGCTTTATGCTTGTATATATCGCTTTGGCAGCTTTATTCTGGAAATCCTTGGAAAGCAGTTTTTTCTCTTCATATTTATTTGATAAATAAGCAACTTCGACCAGCACTGCAGGCATAAAAGCACCGCGAAGCACATAGAAGTTTGCCTGACGTACACCATTATTTTTTGTTGAAAGAGTATTTACCAGCTGCTTCTGGCACATTTCTGAAAGTTCACTACTCTCATTCAGATATTCTGTCTGGCGCATATCGTAAAGGATAAAATCAAGATCAGTATAACGGGATATGCTTTCCTGATCTTCAAACTTGATAACTTCATTCTCCATTGCCTCAACAGCTCGTGCCTCATGGGTTTGGGCTGTGGAAAGATAATAGACTTCCGAGCCGCTCGCTTTGGTATTATATGCTGCGTTGCAATGAATGCTGACAAAAATATCGGCTTGATTTTCATTGGCAAAATCCGTTCTTTCACCCAGCGACACAAACCTGTCATCATGCCGTGTAAGAAGCACTTTCACATCAAGATTTTTCTCGAGCAGATTCTTCACTTTTTTTGTAATATTTAACACAATATCTTTTTCTTTAAGACCAAGAATTCGTCCAACTGCACCGGGATCTTTTCCTCCATGCCCCGGATCGAGCACAATCGTTTTTATATGATATTTCTCCATCGAAGAAAAATTTATAATAACCGCTCCATCATCTAATAGAACTTTATCGGGAAAGAATTTGTCGGCGCACAGATTTAAAAAATAAACCGGCACATAAAAGAAACCATTCACTACCTGAATGTCATTATGAAGATTGTAACTGTGTTTCCCAAAATGCACCCAATTATTAAAAAAAGAGAACTCGCATTTTTTTTCAAAAATTACACAGTTAATGGTCTGTGATCTCTGATCTACTTTGATTGAACCGTCAAAAATACGTTCGATATCATAAAGGTTCAGATAATTCCTGCTCTCGATCTCCATAATCGGCAAATGGTCTTTACGAGTGGAGTTCAGATACGAGATGCCATACTCCTTCGCACAAAGTTGAGCACTGAAGAAAAACAACAAAACTATAATTAAATATTTTTTTATTATCATAATAGATTAATATGATATCTTTTGATTTGAGCAATTTTTGTCAATTTATTATTGACACTTACTCAGTGAATGCAAGAAATGTTCGTATGAAAAACTCAATATATGTCATCGACGGCACAGCCATAATATATCGTTCTTATTTTGCTTTCAAGAATCGCCCTCTCATTAATTCCAGGGGTGAAAACACAAGTGCGATCTTCGGTTTTTTGCGTACGATCATATCTTTGCTCGAGCGTTTTAAACCAGAGTATTTTGCAATAACTTTCGACGAAAAGGAGCCCACATTCCGTCATAAAACTTACAAGGAATACAAAGCGACACGGGATAAAATGCCCGAAGACCTGGTCGAACAACTCGGACCTATACTCGAAATGGTCAAACTCTCACATATTGCAAAACTATCCAAATCCAGCTATGAAGCCGACGATATAATTGCAACACTGGTAGAGCGTTATGAAAATGATCATGATATTGTTATCGTATCTTCTGATAAAGATCTGTACCAACTCGTGAACGACCATGTGAAATTATATGAACATTCAAAAGACAAATTCATTGGCATTAAAGAGGTTGAGGAAAAATTCGATGTCTCACCTGGACATATTGTCGATTTACTGGCTCTTGCCGGCGATTCATCAGATAATATTCCGGGCATTCCAAAAGTAGGACCGAAAACTGCCGCAAAACTTATAAAAGAATATGGTGACCTGGAAAGCATTATAAATCATGCAGATGAGATTACTTCTGAGAAAATAAAGAATAATATAACCGAATATACTGATCAGGGTCGGCTTTCCAAAGAACTCGTCATTCTCGATAAAAATGTTCCCATCGATCTCACTATTGATTCAATGAAAGTACCGGATATCTTTACTGAAGAATTAAAAGATTTCTGTGCCCGTTACGAGATGTACGCCTTCATGAAATATTTTAAGGGTGAAATCGAGCAGCCCGTCAGGAAAAAATTTTCCTATGAGATTGTGAATAATGAGAAATCTTTCTCGGCGTTATTAACTCTACTGAAAAAATCAACATTCATTGCTGTTGATCTCGAAACCGACTCCCGCAATCCCATAGAGGGACGTATTGTTGGTATCTCGTTCTGCGTGAATGATGAAAAATCCTATTACATTCCTGTTGGACATATTTTTGGAAAACAGCTCGATAAAGCGAAGGTCTTAGAAAAATTAAAACAAATTCTAGAAGACTCAGCAAACAAATTCATCGGGCATAATATCAAATTTGATTATATGGTTTTCCAAAATGAAGGGATCGAGGTAAATGACCTCTATTTCGACACCATGGTCGCTTCATATGTTCTTGCTCCAGAAGAACACCGCCACAATCTGAATGAAGTCAGCATGAAATACCTTCAGCACAAAATGATACCGATCACAGACATAATCGGCAAAGGGAAAAATCAAATCCAGTTTGGTGAAACCGAGATCGATAAAGCTGCCGAGTATGCTGCAGAGGATGCATACATCACTTTTCTGCTATGGGAAAAACTGAAATCCCGGATCGACAAGATCGAGCTTTCAAAACTGTTCTATGATATTGAAATGCCGCTTGTGAAGGCGCTTGCGCAAATGGAAAAAAACGGCATTTATATTAATCTTCCCCTGTTCAGAGAGATTTCAAAAGAACTCGAGCATAAAACCGAAGAGCTGAAGGATACAATTTATTATAAAACAGGTGAGCAGTTCAATATTGATTCTCCTTCTCAACTTGCTAACGTGTTGTTTGACAAAATGGATCTTCCAGTCATAAAAAAAACTAAAACCGGCTATTCTACTGATATTGAAGTGCTTACAAAGCTGAGCAGAACCTACGAACTAGCCCAGGATATCATTGATTACAGGCAATTGAAGAAATTGCAGTCCACTTATATTAATGCCTTTCCGAAACTTATCAATCGCAGAACGCACCGTATTCATTCTTCATTCAATCAGACTGTTACTGCAACGGGACGGCTTTCGAGCTCCAATCCAAACCTGCAGAATATACCGATCCGCACAGAAATTGGCAGGGAAATGAGAAAGGGATTTATTCCGCAAGAGAATGACCACCTTATCCTTTCTGCAGACTATTCACAGATCGAACTCCGTATTGTTGCGTTGCTATCAAAAGATGAAAAAATGATAGAGAATTTTAATGAAGGCGGAGATATACACTCTCAAACTGCTGCTAATATTTTTGGAATCGATGAAAAAGAGGTTTCTGCTGACCAAAGAAGGCAGGCAAAGGTTATCAATTTCGGCATAATTTACGGCATGGGCGCATTCTCATTATCGGAAGATCTGCGTATTTCAAGATCGGAAGCACAGGCATTTATTGATAACTATTTTTCATTTTATAAGGGATTGTACAACTACCTTGAATCAACAAAAAAATTCGCCCATGATAAAGGATATGTTAAGACCATTTTTAACAGGCGCAGATACCTTCCGGGCATTAATAGCAGGAATAGAAATGTGCAGTCAAATGAAGAACGCATGGCAATAAACATGCCAATTCAGGGCACGGCAGCAGATATGATAAAAATCGCAATGAATGCACTTTATGATAAGATCTCTAATAAAAAGGATGAGATAATGATGATCATCCAGGTGCACGATGAACTGGTCTTCGAGATCAGAAAAGATAAAATAGATTTCTATCAAAAATTAATCAAACAAGAAATGGAAAATGTGCTCCCGAAAGAGTATGCCGGCATCGTCCCCATCAAGGTGGATATCGGTTACGGTAAAAGCTGGTATGATGCACATTAATAAGGAAACATGAATATTAAACTGAGATACGGTGAAGAACATAAAATAGTCGAAATCCCTGACAAAAATGTCTTGGGAATTCTTGAGATGGAATATATCGAAGCGTGCGCACATCCTGAAGAACATATAAATAAACAACTCAACTCCCCCATCGGAAGCCCACCGCTTTTACGTTTACTAATAGAAAAAGATCCAAAAAATATTCTAATTATTGTGAGTGATATTACACGTCCAGGTCCATTTGCGCTTATGATGGAAACATTAATCAAAACACTGCTATCATACAATATTGATAGCAAATGTATTAGCTGCATTATCGCAAACGGGACTCATAGAAAAATGACGGAAACAGAAATGCGGTATCATTATGGAGATTGGGTTGTTGATAACTTCTCAATAGAAAATCATGATTGCAGAGCTAATGATCTCGTTAGTCTCGGTGAAATGGCATCAGGCAATGAACTACTCATAAATAAAAAGGTTTCTGAAGCTGATTTTCTTATAACGATAGGTGTAATAAACCCACATTATTTTGCCGGTTTCAGCGGAGGAAGAAAATCGATTTTACCGGGAATTTGCGGATATGAAACGGTTCGGCATAATCATTCAAATATAGTGCATAACTATGCAACTCTCGGCAAGTTAGACAACAACAAAATCCACCTTGAAATGGCTGAAGCTGCAGCGAAAGTTGACGTGGACTTCACCTTGCAAGCTGTTGTAAATTATAAAAAGGAACTTATTAAATGTTTTGCAGGTGCGCTTGACCAGGCATTTTATGAAGGAGTCCAATTCTTTAAGGAACATAATTCCGTGAAATACTCTCAAAAAGCAGATGCACTTATTGTATCCGCTGGCGGTTATCCGAAAGATATAAATTTTTATCAATCCCAGAAAGCATTGAACAATACAATTGAACTGGTAAAAGAAGGCGGTACGATCATATTAGTTTCTGAATGTAGGGAGAATATGGGACAGGATGAAATGGAAAAACAGCTTCGAAATGTTCAGACTATTGATGAACTATTCATGGTCGATCAAAAGGACATTCAGATCGGGGGACATCGCGCGTTTGCTACAGGCAAGTTGTTGAAACAAGCTGACATTCTTGTGGTAAGTTCTATGGACACGGAACTCGTTAAAGCAGTGCACTTCACTCCTGCAGAATCAATTGAAGAAGCTCTCGAGTTCATCAAAGATAAAGAAGGTGAAGAATTTTCCTGCTATATTGTTCCAAATGGTTCGATGTTTTTCCCAAATCATAAGAAAAAATAAGGAATACTATGTACAAAGTTATTGCAAAAAAAAGTTCAACTTACGACATTACAAAACTTAAAAAAGTTATTGATTCGATATTCACTGAGACCGATCTCTATCCTACACTCAAATCACTTTCATCCGTGCTCCTGAAACCTAATCTGCTTGGAGCTTACCCGCCGGACAGAGCAATCACGACCCACCCGAATCTCGTGGCAGCAGTTATCGAAATACTCAAAGATCATAAAATCTCAATTTCACTTATGGATAATCCAGGTGGAACAGTGAGCGCTATGAAAGCATATCAAATAACCGGCATGGAAAATCTTGCAAAGCTCTACGGAATTACGTTAATAAATCCGGTCAAAAATGGAATTTACACATATAATAAGAATGCAAAATATACAGTGAATAAAGCATTTATCGATGCGGAAGCCATTATTAACCTGGCAAAATTGAAAACGCATATGTTCACATTGTTCACCGGTGCGATAAAAAATTTCTATGGCACCATTCCGGGACTTGCAAAATCCAACCTGCACCGTCTTGCACCCAATCCAAAGAAATTTGCGGAATTCGTGGTCGATATTTATGAAATCATAAAGGATAAAGTTGTATTCAATCTGATAGATGGCATTATCGGCATGGATGGGGATGGACCTTCGACAGGTGATGTGAAAAAATTCGATATTGTACTTGGAAGCAAAAATGCCATTGCCCTTGATTACTTTGCAAGTAAGTTCATGGGTTATAAACCGGAAAAAATACCGATTACTCGCATTGCGGCAGAACGTGAAGGGATGGATTTCAATGATTTCAAATTATCGGGTGATTTTGATGAAAATTTTGTACTTCCGAATTGCAACATTCAAGCGGCTGAAAGGAAAAATAGAATTCTAAATCTGCTCTCAGTACCATTGAAAGGCTTTATCAAACGCTTCTTCTGGACCATTCCCTATTTCGAACCCAAAAAATGTGTGCAGTGCAAAGCATGTGTGAATTTCTGTCCCGGTAAAGCTCTTTCTCTTGAAGAAAATGATCTTGCCCCAAAGATCGATCCTCAAAAATGTATCCTCTGCATGTGCTGCATCGAGATATGTCCTGTAAATGCAGTATCGCTTAAGAAAAGTTTTCTTGGCAAAATGCTCATCCAGGAACATGATGCATCAAAATCATAAAAATTTATGAAAAATTCCAAATAAATAAAAGGAGAAAATTTATGAAATTTATGATATTAATAACTACATTAATTATATCTTTCACATCCTCTTTGTCTTCCCAAGTTAATTTTGAATTAGATTTCACTTTCTCAAAAATCAACTTAGATGACGAATTGGTCGGAATTCAGTTATTTGATTACGATAATAATAGTAATGAAGAACTATTTGTCGGATATGAAGAAAATGATTATTGGTCTATTGTTTGCTATTCTTTAAATGGTGATACATTGTTTACCCATTCTCAAGATAATGAAGATGGTGAAAGAGTTCAAAAATTTTACATGTTCAATAATGAAGATATATCTTATTTAATTACAGCTTCAACTTTTTTCCAAACTGGTTCCTCTTCATATTGCGATTCTATTTTAATTCGAATATATGATATATATACTTTTTCTTTAATAGATTCTTATTTTTATTTTTTAAATACTACTAATTATGATGATCTTAGTATAGAAATTACAACCTTTGAAGTAAATAAGTTAATAGATAATTATTTAATTTATATGGGTTTAAATGTAGGAATTTATAATGAACTTTGTCCAGGTAGTGAATGGGAATGGGAAGAAGAATCTTCAACAATCAAATTATTATTTTATGATAATGTAATTACATTTTTAGAAATAGTAAATAATACAGGCACACAAATTTATTATAATGATTTTTTAGATATTTTTTATTCTATAGGACTATATGATTATTCCTATATGGGAGGTTGTGGACAAGTATGGGATGGGAATACAACATATTATCTAAAAACAATAAGTAATGATCTTATATCAGAAGTAACTGATATTTTGCAAATTTCGGGGTCTTATTATGGAGACGAATTTTTTGGAACATCATATTATAACTATCCAGTATATTTTGAGATCCTAACAAATAATGACGATTATTCTCTGGGATATGGTAGTATCTTATGTTATCAGATTAGAGATTCGGAATTTGAAAAAAAGTTAATGTGTTTTTCTCCTGATTTATTATCAATTAATTGGGAGCATAGTGATACTTTATCTTGGCAAGAATACCTTAATACACCAACCTGTGTAAATACAAATCAGGGTGATTATTTTTTGTTATATTTTCATAATAATTTAGTAAAAATACTAAATAGAATTAACGGCGAGATTGTATTAACAGATTCAGCATCAATTCAACCTCTTTCAATCAAAAAAAAATTTGAGGATGGTTTATTATTCTTCGTAGAATTAGATATTATTGATGAATATTGGGTTTATAAAATCAGCGGAGAAATTATTGTTTCTATTGATGAAGAGAATATATCCTCTATTTCTCAAACATACCTGTTTGATAACTTCCCAAATCCATTTAATCATTCTACAATATTTTGCCTTTATCTATCAAAAGAATTTACGAGCGGATTTTTAAGCATCTATAATATCAAAGGACAACTTGTAAGAGAATTACCAATTGAGAATTACGAATTAGGAGCGAATGAGATAGTTTGGGACGGCAAAGATGACAGAAGTAAAGAAGTAAGTGCCGGTATTTATTTCATACAAGTAAAAACTGGTAAATCAGTTAATGTAAAAAAGATAGTTAAATTTGGTTTTTGAAAATGCAATAAAGTTAAAATTGGAGAAATCAATGAAAAAATTATTTATCGTATTATTACTTTTCTCGATAACATTCATTTATGCAAATGAATTAACAATTACAGAAAAGATCGAGAAATATTCCGGAGAAAATGCTGACGAGTTAACACAATTGTTGGAAACTCAAGAAGGTGACACTCTTCGATATTTAAATTTTTTGTTGGAAAATTGCAGCAACAACGATCTATCAGTCCTCACTGAAGATTATCTGATGACGAATATAGAATTTGCGATCAAAGCAAAAAAGTTTAAATATGCAAATTATTCCGAAGATATTTTCAGGCATTTCGTTCTTCCTCATCGAGTCTCTCAAGAACCGCTGGAAGATTGGCGAGAAAAATTCTATACTGAATTAAAGCCGCTCGTGGAAAATGTCGAAGATATCAAGGAAGCTGCAATTTTGGTGAATTTATGGGCTTTGGAACAAATAACCTTCAAACAAACCAGCGGCAGAGATCAAGCACCACTCACGACGATTAAAAGAGGTATCGGACGCTGTGAAGAGATGATGATACTTTATATTGCGGCTGCCCGAAGTGTGGGAATTCCCACTCGTACGGCAAGTGTTCCTTTTTGGAATTTCACAAATAATAATCACGCCTGGGTGGAAATTTGGACTCCGGATGGCTGGAAATATACCGGCGGAGCCGAGCCGGCTAATTCTTTGAACAAAGCGTGGTTTACCAAAACCAGTCAACGAGCAACCTTGATCACCTCGAGAGCTTTTGGAAATTATGAAAGCAAAAATACGATCAAACGAAAAGATAATGTTACGACAATCAGTTCGATAGAATATTACACCGATTTTGAATATGTTCAGATCAAGGTCAAAGATGAGGAAAATAAACTTGTAACGGATGCAAATGTAGTTCTTTATGCCGCTTCTTACGGAGGATTATTCCCTATAACAGAACTGAAATCGGACGAGAATGGTTTGGTGAAAATTCCGCTTGGTAAAGGAACTGTTTTTGTTACTGCTTTCAAAGATGATAAGCTTGGATATTCCATTTTGAATACAATGGAAAATAATTCTTTAGAAATTACATTATCGGAAAATAATGGTCTCAATGAACATTTCAATTTTCTTTTTCCAATCCCTTTCGAGAATTCTGATAAAGCAGAACAAAAAGAGGTTCTTGGTGATAAATATAAATTGATGAGAGAAAATGCTGATCTTAAAAGAAAAGACCGGCTTAATAGTCAGAAAAAAAATATCGAGCTTGTAAAATATTATGATCTATCTGAAAAAGCAGAAAAGCAGGACAGCACTTTTTTAAAAAACAGGGAAGAATTTTTGAAAAAGTGTGATGATATTGCCGGAAATATTCAACAATTTTTATATTTATTGGATAAAACAAACAATCCACAGGAAATCGAAATTATTGTGAATATGATAGAAAAATGGAATATAAAAGAACTTTGTGAAATCCCGGATTCAACTGCAATCCAAACAGTTGTGGACATTTTCATTCAAGCTAAGAATAATTTCCCGAGCATTCCCGATTCTGTTTTTGTAGATAATGTTATCGGTTTCACCTGGCGCAGTGCAACTCCTCCGCAAAACGGCTGGCAAAAAGATTTTTATCCTAAAATAGAAAAACTTATTGCAAAAAATCCTGCAAAAACGGTGAAGAAAGTTATCAAATGGGTCGATAAAAATATTGTAGTCGATGAAGATTTTGTATGGACATATTTTTCCGGAAGCCTCAATCCCAATGATATTCTCAATATGAAAACCGTTCCCGAATTTTATCGCACCAAGCTGATCAATTCCACCTTGAAGCTGCTTGGTGTTCCCATTCAATGGAAGGGAAGATTGGAATTTTTTGATGGAAAAGATTTTGTAGCAGTAGAAGAGAAAGATAAAAAAGAAGAACAGGATCATAAAAAATTTATCACGGTTTCCATTTTTGTTGATGGAGAAAAAGTAAAAGCCGATTCTTATGAAAATTTCCTGATTGCAAAATTAAGCGAAGAAGGAGCTATTTCCAACACATATTTTGATGGCGAAAATGATTCACTCGATTATAAAGCAAATTACCGCTATAAAGATGATGACAATGTTTATATCGAATCATTCGTGCGAAATAGGAATGGTGATGCGAATATTATTGTCAAATCGATCGAAGTATTAGATTCAGTTAAAATCGAACTGATCACACCGAAAGAATATCTTGATAATTCCGATAAATGGTGTGACGAAACTAAACAGAATATAATTAATGTTGTCGAAAAAGGAGATTCTATTAGCTTCAAACTTCTTTTTGTGCGGGGAGAAATTCCCACCGAACCGGAAGAAAGAATGCTCGAACAACTTTCAGCAAAAACGGAAAATTTTCAAAAAAATAATATCGAACTTATTTTATATTCTGAAATGAGAGCAATTGCCGATCTTGATGATCTGAAAGGGAAATTCAAGATTATTACGGGTAATAAAATCATTTCTGAGAATATCGAGAACTACCCGATCCTATTCCTTTTAGATAAAGAAAATGAAATTGTTTTCTCATCTATCGGATATAATATGGGAATTTCAGACTTGCTCTTGAAGAAGGTGAAGTAGTAGATTTGTCATTACAAACTGGATTGGAATCTCTAAGATCCCAGTCAAGCTGAGAGCATGAAAGAATTACCACTTCTGATAAGGTAATTCCACATAAAATTGAGATGTCTTCCCCGTGAAATTTGCTTCTTTTTACAAAAACATGCCGTTAAAATCTTAAAAATTTGACAATAATTTAACTGAGCCGGCATTGTAACTCCTACGTTTATGGAAAAATATATTATATGTGCAGCGGGAAAAAAACATGGGAGTCCAATAAAGATGGGCTTTGCAGGATTGTGTAAAACAATAGCACCACAAATCATATATTACAAGGCATTTATGGAATTCATAAGTGCCTTTTTTATTATCATATATTTTCACTATCCTTTAGGAGTTAGGCATGCTTAAAGAGATCAAGGTTTTAATAAATCTACAGGAACTCGATGATAAGATTCTGCGAAACACGAAAGAGATCAAGCGTCTGCCAAAAGTTGTGCAAGAGCTGGAAGAAAAATACAGTTCGGAACAGGAATCTGTGAAGAACATCACGCAACGGCTCGAGCAAAACCTTATGCAGCAGAAAAAACTGGAGCTTGACATCACATCCAATAATCAGGATATTAATAAGTACGAAAATCAATTGCTCTCAGTCAAAACGAACAAGGAATACAAAGCCCTCAACGCAGAGATCACTCATCGAAAAGAAAAAAATGCGGATATCGAAGAACAGCTTATTGAATTCATGGAAGAAGAGTCTGTTCTCAGAGAAGAAAAAAAGAAATTTGAAGAACTTTTTCAAAAAGATCAGAAAATATTTGAAGTGGAAAAATCTAAGATCGACAAACAGGTTGCCGAGCTTCAAAAAAAGGTTGATGAGCTTGAAACTGAAAAGCTCAAATTGTCAAAAGAGATCCCTGATCTTCTCTTTCGCAGGTATCAAAGACTTATCCAGCATGGACAAGGAAAAGCTGTTGTCACCTTAAGCAAAGGTACATGTACCGGCTGTCATTTTCGTGTCCGTCCCCAGATCATGGTCGAAGTTTCCAATAATGACAGGATCATTACCTGCGAGAATTGTTCAAGAATATTAATTGCACCTGAATAGTGCTGAAGATAATTAGACGATCGCTTCCCGATTAATCGGGAGGAGGAAAGTCCGAACACCAGGAGCACAATACTACGTAATACGTAGTTCCAGCGATGGAAAGAAAGTGCCACAGAAAAGAAACCGTCCCGACATGTCGGGGCAAGGGTGAAAAGGTGGTGTAAGAGACCACCAGTGCCGGTGGTGACATCGGCAGCTCGGTAAACCTTATTGGTGCAAGGTCAAATAGAAGAGGAATCCGCTTCTGGCGGGTACGAAATGCTCCATTCGTCATACTCTCGGGTAGACCGCCAAACTCAGTCACAGAACGGACTGTGAGCTCTTCTTCGGAAGAGTGCTGTGAAGTCTGAGATAGATAAATGATCGTCGTCCCGAACTTGTACTTCGGGAAACAGAATTCGGCTTATTATTATCTTTTGCATATTTGGTTTGGAGAATCAATGAGAAAAAAATGGATCAAGGAAGAAACCTCCGTTGATCAACTGGTACTGGATAAACTTGTTGAAAAACTGAGCTGCCCTCCGGTTATCGCTAAATTACTTGTTCTACATGGGATAGACACCCCCGAAAAAGTTGATATCTTTTTTAATCCATCCATCGAAGATCTGCATGATCCATTTCTTTTTAAGGATATGGACAAAGCAGTTGTACGGATCATCCACGCTATAGAGCAAAAAGAAAAGATCATCATTTATGGAGATTATGATGTGGACGGTACTACTGCCACTTCGATCCTCCTGATGGGTCTGCGCGAGCTTGGTGCGAATGTTGATTTTTACATCCCGAATAGAATGATCGAGGGTTACGGACTATCATTTACAGGCAACAAAGCTATCGAATCCATGCATGCACAGCTCATAATTACTGTGGACTGCGGCATCAATGCGGTTGATGAAATAGCAGACCTGAACACCTGCGCTATCGACGTTATAGTAACAGATCATCATACACCAAAGGAAATTTTACCGGAAGCATACGCGATAATTGATCCTAAACTAACAGATTCAACTTACCCCTATTCCGAGCTTGCCGGCGCAGGCGTCGCACTGAAATTACTTACTGCGATCCTTATCAAAATAGGTAAAGATGGCTATGAAGCAGTTGAAGGATATTGCGACCTTGCCGGGTTAGGTACTATCGCTGACATCGTTCCTCTTACAGGTGAGAATCGGATTATTGCACGGCTTGGGATAGAACGTCTTCAGCAGCGAAAAAATTTGGGCATCAATTACCTACTTAATCTGTCAGGTTTGAAAAAGGTAGTGCTCAAATCCAGTGACATTGTATTCAAACTTGCTCCACGCATCAATGCGGCAGGACGTATGGGCAGCGCAGACAGAGCAGTCGAACTGATGGCAGCCACTATTCCCGAACGTGCAAAACAGCTTGCTCTTGCCATTGACTCTGAAAATTTCAAACGCCAGAAAATCGACCAGGATACCTTCAAAACTGCTTGTGACATGATTGAAGCAAAATATCCAGACATGAATAATACTTATTTCATTATCCTTGCTGCAGAAGACTGGCATCCCGGTGTCATCGGCATTGTTGCTTCAAAAATCGTAGAAAAATATAACCGACCAACAATTCTGATAACCATCTCAGAAGGCGTAGGAAGCGGCTCCGGGCGAAGTATTCATAATTTCAACATCTTTGAATGCCTTACTCATTTTGAAGATTATCTCATCAGCTTTGGCGGTCATAAATACGCTGCAGGACTCACTATCCTGCCTGAATATATTGATATACTTGATGAGAAGCTCAATGAATATGCTAGAGAAATTCTTTCGGAGCATGAAATCCAACCACAAATCAGCATAGTTAACGAGCTGAATCTCCAGCACATAGATAATAAATTAATCAAATGGCTGAAAATGTTCGCTCCCTTCGGTCCGATGAATATGAATCCTATCTTCATGAGCTCGAACGTGATGGTTGCTGGCTACCCGTACACGGTCGGTATGAATCATCTGAAGATCAAAGCACTGCAGAATGAAAAAATACTCGATCTGATCGGATTCAATATGGGTGATCTTGTACCCTTCTTGAAAAAGGGATCGCGCATTGATATTGCGTATTCTCTCGAAGAAAATAATTGGCAGAATATCTCAAAAATTCAGGGAAAACTAAAGGATATTCGACCATCACAATAACGATCAACAAATGAAATCACTGAATGTAAAACCATAGAGATCACAGAGAAGAAAAAATATAAAATGAATTCTTGGGATATCCAGTAATGAGAATCATAATATAAAATGATCAAGATAAAATCTATTTGTAAATTCCATTTACCGCAAATACTCATATTAATACTGATCCTCGGTATGATTACCTGCTCGGGTTTGACAATTTCCGACACAAAACCACTCCCAAAGGGATTCGTATATATAGAAAGATCGAACCTCATCGTGCTTCCGGTACAACCAAGAAAAATACTCTATTGCAGCTACACACATTCCTTCATTGTTCTCGATAACGTAAAAAACATGCTCTATCGTATCGACGGAAAGGGCAAAATTCTTCAACACATTGGCGAGTTTGGTTTCGCTGAAGGGTTATTCGTACATATCTCGGATTTCGCTGTAGACAGTTTCGGGAATATCTTTGCGGTCGATGATGTTGCGAATGTAGTCGTGCAGTTCGATGATTTCGGGCAATTCGTGAACTCCTTCACTCCAATGGAAGTGACCGAACCAGAGCTTATTGCAGTTCAGGATACCGGTGAACTTCTTATTTATGACAGCTTTTCAAACCAGGTTTTCTGCTTTACAAAAAAGAACGATATCCGTTTCAAATTTGGAAAATTTAATCTAAATCATCCACAAAAGATCTGCACAGCCCTTGAAGTGAGCTACATTGCCGACGCTGGTATTAACAGTATTTTTATTATAGACAATTTCGGCGGTCTGCTTCAAAAGATCTCACCCCTCCAAGCTATTATAGATATCACTTCGACTAAAAATTTTTATTATTATATAGATAATGAAACTTCCTTGTATGTTGCCCGAAGAATGTCTTTCGAACCACTGCTGCTTGGCAAGATTTCAAGCGAAATTAAAAACATCAAGCCGACCTCGATTATTGCTTTTGATTCTTCGCTCGGTGTGTTGGAAGGCAATAAGCTTCATGTGCTCCAACTGATTGCTAATTAGCTATATAATCTATTTTTCTTAAGAATTACTTTACAAATATTATATTGCTTAATACGAATTGTAAAAAATATTTTATTTCATAAAAAGAGCTTATGAAAAATTTAATTCTTGTTCTTTTGTCCGGTCTAATATTTGGACTTTCTTTCATTGATATTGGAGTGGGATTCCTCTGCTTTTTTGCCTTTATTCCCTATCTATATTTTATTACCAAAGCAACACCCAAACAGGCATTTCTCTTTGGATTTCTCTTTGGATTTTTTATCACGCTGATTACATTATATGGAGTTTTTAATGTTAAGTTGATCGCCTTTATCGGGCTTATAATTGCACTTCCTTTATATTTCGCAATACTGTCTGTGTTCTTGCGCAAGGTTCATGAAAGCTTTCCAAAGATTTTTCTATGGATATTTCCTGTGATATGGATCGGCTTCGAATACATGATGACACTGGGTTCTCTTAATTTTCCGTGGTTGAATGTAGGTTACTCTCTTTCAAAATACTATCTCCTTATACAAGCTGCCGATCTGCTCGGCATCTACGGATTATCTCTGCTCGTTATTATTATTAACGTACTGCTTTTCAAAGTGTTTACAAGCAAACCCAAAAGACTGCTCGTAATTCTTATTATTTTTGTGCTGTGGATCGGTTATGGCATCTATCGTGATAAAACGATCAAACTGAAAAATTCTGGTTTGAAGATCGGGATTGTGCAGCTTAATATTATGCAAGAAGACAAGTGGAAGCCGGAAAACCTTGTTCCTACAATTGACGAATATGAAAACCAGGTGCGTATACTGGCACAGGTAAATGATGTAGATGTAGTGATCATGCCCGAATCTGCAATTCCAACCTATATTCTTCATGAGCCCAAATACAGAAAACGTCTTCAATATTTTGCATCAGAAAATAATATCTCTGTGCTAACTGGATTCCCGGATTATACGGTGGAAATGGTTAAAAATCGACCTAAATACAAATTCTACAACAGCGCCACAATGATAGACACAACCGGAGTATTGCACGAAAAATATAATAAGATCCGGCTTGTACCTTTTGGTGAGAGGATCCCTCTCCTGAGCACATTTCCTATTCTTGAAAAACTACAGTTCGGACAGGCGAATTTTGAATTCGGGAAAGATTATCCTCTTTATAAGATCGACGATCTGAATTTTTCTTTTCTGATCTGTTTCGAGGGCGTGTTCCCTGAGCTTTCTCGAAAATATGCGAAGAAAGGTACGGATGTCCTTGTTGTCATCACGAATGATGCATGGTTCAAACAGACTGTACTTCCCCATGAGCACGCAAATAATACAAAAATACGCGCAGTTGAGACCAGGCTTCCCCTTATTCGTGCTGCAAATACAGGCATTTCTTACATCGTAAATCCTAAAGGGAAAACAGTCATCAAGACAGCCGTATATGAAAGAATAAATATTACGAGCAACCTGGCAGTAAAAGTATCAGATTCCAAAACCGTATTTGTAAACTTCGGTTACCTTTTCGCACCTCTCTGCTTTTGGGTCAGTGCTGTGATCATATTAATTTCAATAATATTAACATTATTTGTAATGAAAAGAGTGCGATGACCATTAGATTTCAAAGAACAAAATATTACTATACAATGCGCGAAGTATGCAACATCCTGGATGTCAAATCGCATGTGCTCCGATTCTGGGAAACTCAATTCACGCAGCTCAATCCGCAGCGAAAAGAAGGCTCGAACAGACGTTATACGCAAAAGGATATTCAGCTCCTCAAGAAAATTCAATACTTGCTCTATGAAAAAAAGTTCAAGATAAAAGGAGCAAAAAAAGCGCTGCGAAATGTTGAGGATATTTCCACAAAAGAAAATGTCCAGATCGACATGGACAGCTATGAGAGTAAAAGAGCACTGAAGCGTCTCAGAAACAAGCTTACCGAATTAAAAAATATTACTTCAAATTTTATGAAAGAAACACAAGAAATTTCCGATGAATAATATAAAAACGGCTTCTGCATGGGCTCCGAATCACATCACCGGATTTTTCTATTCAAAAATAGATAGAGAACCGATGCAGAGCAGTTCTCTTGGCGCAGGTGTTAATCTTTCACGAGGAACAACTACACAGGTCGAAGTATATCCTGCTTCACAAAAAGAAATCTCTGTTTTCATAAATGGAGAAAGATCTGAAGCTGATCTTACATGTTGGATCGTTAATCAATTCATAACAAAGTATACTGATGATTATTATAATTTTAAAATTCATCATACAATGAAAATGCCTATCAGTGCGGGGTTTGGCACAAGCGGAAGCGGCGCGCTCAGCTTAGCACTGGCTTTGAAAAAAGTATTTAATATTGAGATTCCTGATGAAGAGTGCTTCGAACTCGCCCACGTTGCAGACGTAGAGAAAAAAGGTGGACTGGGAACAGTTATGGCTGAGATCGCAGGTGGACTGGAAATACGCGTTGCTTTCGGTGGACCGGGCATTGGAAAAGTCGAGAATATCCCGCTCGAAAAAGATTACAAAATTATCGTTCTTTATTTCGGTCCGTATCAAACCAAAGATGCGCTTTCCAATAAAAATTTGATGGAAAAGGTTCATAAATTTGGTAAAACCTGCGTAGATGATCTGCTCAAAGACCCGTCTGTGGAACGCTTTCTCGAACTCTCGCAATGGTTTGTGAACAAGATCGAAGTAGCGACCGAACGAGTCTCGCATATCATAAAAGAGATGGAACGAAACGGATTTCTCTGCAGTATGCCGCTGTTTGGTGAAAGTATATTCAGCATTCAAACAAATAAAAAAGCCGAAGAACTGAAAAATATTTTTCAAGAATACGGCACAACTTATATTTCAAATATCAGCTCTGGAGGTCCACATGTTAATTGAAGTTCCCGATTCCCATCCCAGAGCACAATCCCTGCATGTACGCGAGAAGCTAATTGAAGGATTCGACAAAGGGCTTGTCGCAAAAGCCGGTTTGATCGCTCACGGCAGAGGTGAATGCTTCGATTATCTTATTGGTGAGAAAACTCAACACTTTGCAGAACTTGCAACTGAAGCTGCTTGTGCAATGCTTCTCCTAGCAGAACATCCGGTGCTATCTCTCAATGGGAATGTTGCTTCGCTCTGCCCGGACGAGATTATCGAGCTGAGCAAAGCTGCCGGTGTGCCACTTGAAATAAATCTCTTTTACAGGACAAAGGAACGTGAAGATGCACTCCTGAAGCACATGGAAAAACACGGCGCTCATGAAGTTCTGGGTGTGGGAAATGATGAGACTGTCCAGATCGAAGAATTGCAAAGCAAACGCAGGATCGTCTCAAAAAAAGGTATCTATATCGCTGATGTTGTATTTGTACCTCTCGAAGATGGAGACCGCACCGAAGCGTTGGTAGCATCCGGCAAGAAAGTCATCACTGTTGACCTCAATCCCCTCTCTCGAACTGCACAGAAAGCACAGATCACAATCGTGGATAATATTGTGCGGACAGTTCCACTTATGACTGAAAAGATCAAAGAGATGAAAAATTATCCTCAAAAACGATTAGGAGAGATCCTCAAAAATTTTGACAATAAGAAAAATTTACAAGCGGCTTTATATTTTATTATGCAAAGATTAAAGGAGCTTTCATGAATATCTTCATAATCGGGGCTGGCGCGATTGGCACCTACCTAGCAGCTGTGATCTCACGCGAATATGATGTGACTCTTGTCGGGAAAAAGGAACATCATCACAAAGACCATTTCAAGGTCATACAAAAAAATGGTGTACTCCTGTCCGGCTTTCAAACAGTTATGAGCAAAGTGCTCACTACAAGGGAGTTAAAAAAGATTCCAGCAAATTCTCTCATTCTTGTTACTACAAAAGCATATGATGTCAAAACTGTGTTTGAAGACCTCAAAAACATTGTGAAAGATGATACTGTTTTCATGCTAATTCAGAATGGGATCGGTATAAAAGAGGAAGTGAAAGACATTCTTCCAAATGAGATCATCCGTGCAGTAACAGGTATTGGAGCAGAGATCATACGACCCGGTGAAGTGCGAACTTCATGGGGAAAAGTTGTACTGGAAAATACAAAATCTGTAGAAAAAGTATTGGAGATATTCTCCAGGAGCACATTCGAGACGAGTATTTCGGACAATATCAAACAGGAAGAATGGCTTAAACTTTCGATCAATGCTTTTGTGAATCCTTTTTCCACTCTTCTTCAGGTTCGTTCATACATGCTTTCAAAACCGGAAATTAGAAATCTCGTGGAAAAAGTGATCGATGAAGTGATTGCTGTGGCAGAAAAAGAAGGTTATCCTATTCAAAGGGAAAAGGTTATCCGAACGATAAATCGACTCCACCAATATAAGAACTATTCCTCCATGTACCAGGATGTGAAAAAAGGCAAAAAGACAGAACTGGACTACATCACCGGTGCGATTATACAACGGGCAAAAAAACATAATATCCCAGTTCCCATGAATGAATTTCTCTATGATTCAATTAAATTTTTAGAAAAATATGGCTACTAAGAAAATGTCTAATTACAAATTTCTAATTTCAAATGAAAATTAAGAATAATAATGGTTATTTCAAATACTAATAACTTACGCGAATCAAAAGTGAATAACATTCGAGCTCTTAAAGATAGAGAAAAACTCGTTATGCTCACCTGCTATGATTTTCAGATGGCAAAGATTTTTTCCTCAGTCGGCATAGACATTATACTTGTTGGTGACAGTCTCGGCATGGTGTTTCAGGGTGATTCTACAACCAAAAACGTAACCATGGAACAGATGCTCTATCACATGCGGGCAGTAGCTAAAGGCGCCGGAGATCTTCCCATTGTTGGAGATATGCCGATACATTCATACTCGAGTAAAGAGATCGCTTTGGAAAATGCACAACGGTTCATAGATGCTGGTGCTGATGCTGTCAAACTGGAAGGATACTTTCCCGAAACAATATCCTATCTCGTGACACATAATATTCCCGTGCAAGGTCATATCGGGCTGCTCCCGCAAACCTATGAATCCTTCAAAGTGGTTGGCAGAAAGCAGGAAGATCATGAACGGCTGTTGAAAGAAGCAAAAGAAATCGAGGAGAATGGCGCATTCACTCTCGTGCTGGAATCAATTCCCGAACTGCTTGGTAAAGAGATCACAGATAGCATCGAGATACCAACGATCGGCATAGGCGCCGGACGATACTGCGATGGACAGGTGCTTGTCATTAACGATCTGCTGGGTATGGACCCGGAATTTCATCCTAAATTTGTGAAGCGTTATGCAAACCTTTTTGAGATCATTTCCAAAAGTGTTTCTGCATTCAAGCAAGATGTGAAAAACAAGACATATCCAGATAAGGAACATATATATGAATAGATCATCCCTTCCCAAAAATGAAGTGCTCGAACTTATTCACTCCACGCTGAAGCACGACAAATCCTATAAAAATGGCAATGTGATAAGCACGATGTGCACCTATCCGGACACATTCGCACAGCAGCTTTTTTCCACTTTTATTGATAGAAATATCGGTGATGCAAATCTCTTCCCCGGTGTGGTTGAACTGGAAAATGAAGTAATTTCCTCGTTGGGAGAACTGCTGCACAATCCTGATGCATACGGCAACATTGTGACAGGCGGTACAGAAGCAAACTTTCTCGCACTCTGGGCATACCGAGAGCTTTCGGGAAAACATACGATAATCGTACCCGAAACTGCTCATTTCTCGCTCTACAAAAGTGCAAACATTCTCAATCTGAAAACAAAAACTGTAAAAGTGACAGAGCAAAGGCAGATGGACATTGCAGAAACTGAAAAAGCGATTGATGATGACACATTCTGCATTGTGGGCATCGCAGGCACAACTGAACTCGGTGTGATCGATCCGATTTCCGAGCTGTCAGCTCTTTGTTTAAAATACAATCTATATCTCCATATAGATGCAGCATTTGGCGGTTTTGTCATTCCCTTTATGAAAGACCTGGGCTATGATATTATAGATTTTGATTTTTCCCTGCCCGGTGTAAGCTCCATCACGATCGATCCTCATAAAATGGGCTTGTGCCCTATTCCTGCAGGTGGTATTCTTTTCAGAAATGAAGAATTGACAAAGAAAATAAAATGGAGTGTAAGCTATCTCTCCGGCGGACACACCGCACAAACAACGTTTGTCAGCTCCCGTTCGGGTGCTGCGGTGATCGCAGTTTGGGGTATGTTAAATTATCTCGGATATGAGGGCTACAATGACATCATTAAAAGGTGCATGCACGTAACGGATTATCTTGTTGCAGAGCTTGATAAATTTGATGAACTTTACCCGATCCAGCATCCAACTATGAACATCGTCGGCGTTGCATCCAATAAATCTAATATCGTACTCATTGCAGAAGCAATGCGGGACAAGGGCTGGGCGATCTCGCTCTTTACTGAACACCTCCGCATCGTACTTCGTCAATCAGTAACAAAAAAAGTAATAAACAAATTTATCCATGACATAAAAGAGGTGTTAACATGCATCCAAGCAAAGATATAATCGGCACTAAAGGACAGGAACTTCGGGACAAACGCATTGCACTCGGCATTACCGGAAGTGTGGGCTGCCTGCGCAGCGTTGACCTTGCACGTGAGCTCATGCGTTATGGAGCAGAAGTATTTGTGGTGATGAGCCAGGAAGCGACCAAGCTCGTGACTCCCGCAATGTTCGAGTGGGCTACGGGAAATCCAGTAGTAACAGAACTGACAGGCAAAATAGAACACATATGGCTTGCCGGTGAGCACGAAGAAAGCTGTGATCTTATATTGGTCGCACCTGCGACAGGAAACTCCCTCAGTAAGATCGCATGCGGCATCGATGACACGCCTGTGCTTTCAACTGTAACCTCTGCCATCGGCTCGAACATTCCTGTGATGATCGTGCCTGCCATGCATGAGAGCATGTACAAGAATCCCTTCATCCTTGAAAATATCGAGAAGCTGAAAAACGCAGGTATCCATGTGATCGAACCGGTACGTGAAGAAGGCAAGGCAAAGATCGCAAGTGTGGACACTATGGTGGAGATGGTCATCCAGAAACTCTACAAAAAGGATTTGCAGGATATGACTGTACTGATAACTGCCGGACCCACTATTGAATACATAGACGATATCCGCTACATTACGAATAAAAGCTCAGGAAAAATGGGCTTTGCTCTTGCACGTGATGCAGTTCGCAGGGGTGCACATTGCATACTGATCAGCGGACCTTCAAATCTAACTCCGCCAGCAGGTTGCAAGTACATTTCCGTGGAAACCACAAAAGATATGTTGAACGCAGTAACTACTCAACTCAAAGAAAAGAATATAGATGTGTTCATCAGCGCTGCTGCTGTTGCGGACTGGAAAATGAAAAAGCAGGCAAAAGGCAAACTCCCCTCTTCTCAAGAATTTACAATTGATCTCACGCCTACTGAGAAAATTATTGAAAAGGTGAAAAAACTCTCACCAGCCACCGTTCTCGTTGCATTTAAGGCAGAGCATGGATTGAACGAGAAACAGCTCGTTGCAAAGAGTTATGAGCGCCTGAAGCAGGTACAGGCAGACTATATCGTTGCCAATGATGTGAGTGAACCAGATTCCGGCTTCCAGAGTGATGAGAATAAGATATTTGTGATAAATACAAAAGGTAAAGTTTTATTTAAAGGTAAAGATAGCAAGATTGCACTTGCTAAGAGGATTTTGGATATTGTTAAGGGTGGGTTGGGAAAATATTATAAAAGATAGATATCCTTTAATCTCATTACAACATTCATGTTAATTGGATGAGGATATAAAACCAGCCTACAATAGTAATTAATAAAAAGATTAATGAAGATACAATAAGAATTTGAAATGGTTGAGTACTTATTTCTTCCGTTTCAGTAATTTTTGCAAGCCTTTGAAATGTTTTTTTCATTTTTTTTAAATGAAATAGAGAATAATTTATAATAAATAATGCAGTTATACTTACAAGTAATGCTGCTATTGAGAAAATATATCTAAAATTTCTTTCATCTAATGCAAATTTTAATAGAGCACCATCTACCACCATATAGGAAATTAATCCTTTAATATAACATCCAATATAAAACTGATAGAGACTTATTTGATGATCTAATTCTTTAATTCCATTTATAAACATTTTGCACTCCGTTTATGTTTATTGTGATTTTGATGATTTCTTTATAATAGATTTACTGGAACCTAAGATATATCCTGAGATTCCACTTAATATTGCAGCGCATAATTCACCACTAAAGATGCCTCCAATAGCTAAGCAACCAACAATAATTACGACACCGATTACGGTTAAATTTTGGATAAAACCACTTCCGGAAAGAATGTCTTTAATTTTCTCTTTATTCCTTGATAATATAATAAAAAATGTTATCCAACCAACTGTGAGCATAAAGCATATAATAGCAATTAAGATTATAAATTGATCGCCATTAATAATTATTTTATCCATCTCATCCTCCAAAGTTTATTTCATAGTTAATGGAAAGACATAATTCTCATACAAACTAAATAAAAATTCTATTCTTCCTGTTTCATCTTTAAATGGTTGCGGTCTGTAACATAGATCAACAGCTCTATCAAGTTCTCTATGTGCTTTTGCAAGATTTCCTGGCATTGCTACAGGATCATAAAGATCTGCCAAACTGCAATCCGTATATTCTTCTCGTATTTTTATAACAAGCTCTACTTTTTCTTTAACTTTTTTCACATTCTTCTCAATAGGTTTTTCCGGCCAGGGAAAATTATTATAGACTATTTCATTCGAATATCTATAATCACTTTTAATTCTTCCACAAGTATATTTTACCCAAACCATGTGCATTACTGATTGTAATAAACCAAAATGATATATTGAAATATTACTAATTGTCGAGCATGTATTATTTGCAACATAATTTGGTGAGAAAATTTCCATTGGAATATATTTTCTACTCTCTGATGAATTTAATGGTATTAATATATATTTTCCTGTTGGTTGTCTGTCCTCTCCAAATTCATTTGGTCTTTGCGCGAGTTCTCTTGTAGTTTTTCGTTTGCTTTCCATTCTTAATTTTTTTACATTTTCTACTCTCTGTTTTACTAATGGTAAGTTCCTGAGTTCTTTTGGTGAAATATTTTTTAACCACAAACACCATCTATTTTCACCGTTCAGATATTGCCGTGCGCTAAGTAAAGGTCTAAAATAGTTAATAGCTTCGGGCTCTATTTCCAAAAATTCATTTTTTTCTTCATCAAAAAAAAGGAAATTTCCCCCATCATTTGGCATGCTTCCAAAACTTATATGCGGTACATCACATATCGGATTTCTTCTTTTCGTTATCGCAACATTTGGCGCATCCACTAAATAAGGGTTTATATTTTTTGCTTTTATCTCGTGTGGTTCTCCCTTAATATCTTCATACTCAAAAATCCTTTTTTCATTATTGTCAGAGTTAGCAAATCCAATTATTATAACATGTACTGCTGCTTTTCCCCTTGCTTCATTTGTCCATTTAAAGGTTCTATGTGCAAAATGTATGAAAATATTATATCGATCAAATAATTCATTCCATAAAATACCCGTTTGTTCTCCCTGCGCTATGGAATTTGTAGAAACAAATGCTACTTGTATTTTTGTATTCTGAATGTACTGCGCTGCTTTAATATACCATGCGGTTACATAGTCAAGAACACCAGCACCTTTCACGCCCCGAAAGATCATCTTCATATCTTCTTTTTGTTCCGGTGTTTGATATTGCTTTCCATAAAATGGAGGATTTCCTAAAATATATGATAACTCGTCTTTTGAAATTATTTCATTCCAGTCTATTCTCAATGCATTACCATTTATTATTGTCGCAGATTTCCGCAATGGTAATCGTGTAAAATACTCTCCAAATGTTTCTGAAACCAGCATATTCATCTGATGATCCATTAACCACATAGCTACTTCTGCAATTCTTGCTGGCCATTCTTCATATTCAATGCCATAAAACTGATCTACATCCAATCCTATTATCGATTCAATATTATGCATTACCTGTGACTTTTTATGAATTTCTTTTATTATTGCAAGTTCCAATAATCTTAATTCTCTGTATGATATAATGAGAAAATTTCCACATCCACAAGCAGGATCTAAAAACTTTAATTTTGTTAATTTTTCATGTAGTTTTTCTAATTTTCTTTTATTACCCTTGCATTTATGAAATTCTTCCCACAATTTATCCAAGAATAATGGCTTTATTAATTTCAAAATATTTGTCTCAGATGTATAATGTGCTCCTAAATTTCTTCGCTCATCAGGTTTCATAACGCTCTGAAACATCGATCCGAATATAGCAGGTGATATCTTACCCCAATCCAATGCACTGCACTGTAATAATATTTCCCTCATTTCAGAATCAAATGAAGTGATCGGCAGTGGTTCTTCAAAAAGTTTTCCATTAATATATGGGAACTGTGCCAAATGTTCATCAAGTTTTTTTGGTCGCTGTTCCGGTGGTTTATTAAGTACCTGGAAAAAATGTGCTAATCTATCCCCTAAATCGCTTCCATCAGTATTAGTTTTTTGATCGAGGTATTCTTTGAAAGTATCCTTTTCAAAAATACTTGTATCGTCAGCAAATAAACAAAATAATATTCTTACTAAGAAAACCTCTAGAGTATGTCCCTCATATCCATCTTCCTCCAGCTTATCATGCAGTTTTCCCATCAACTCCGCAGCTTTTATATTAACAGGATCTTCTTCTTTAAATGATCTTTTCTGATATCCAGGTATAAACCCAAATAATTTTACTTTTTTATAAAAATCCTTTAGTTGAAAATCTTGTTTGGTTCTTTCATCTAGATCATATAATCTGAAATTTTCAAAATCAGATACTATTACATACCTGGGAAGTTCGTGCTCCTTCAGTCCAATAAGATAATCCATTGCTTGTACATAAGCACTATCCAGCTTCTTTCCTTTTGATTTATGTTCTACTAATAAGGTTCCCTTCCATAGAAGATCTATAAAACCGTATTCATCACCTAACTTTTTTACATATGTTTCATATGATGCAATCCTCCTTCTTGTTATTCCAAAAACATCAAAGAATGCATCCCAAAAAGATTTAGACTCTGCACTTTCGCGTTCCTCTCCCGTCCACTCCTTTGTAAACCGGAGCGCCCTATCTTTTATCTCGTTCCAACTCAGTGCCATGGTTTGATTATAGTATTTTTCCTTATATTTTTCTCCGCTCAACTTCCTTAAAAAAACAGTTTGAATTCAGTTCGTACTCGTTTTGGTAATTTTCCTTCCAACATTGTCAAGAAATTGGTGAATTGCCCTCACCCCTAAATGAAATAAACAGCAAGCTGCATTTCACTGGGCAGGCTAACCTCTCCCGGATGGCGAGGAAAAATGTAAGGTGGAATCCTAAGGAACGAGGATTCCAAACTCGTATTAGAATATGTTTCGTTTCCTCGTCGTAAAACTCCTTCGGAGGCGAATCTAATTTATTGAGCTGTCATGGACCATTCCATGACGAGTACATGTGCGCAGGATAAACCTGAAACTGTTCCAATAATTTTGATGTAAGATTGAATAACATCAATTGAAGATTGCAGACGTGATAATCAGTTACGTGGTCAATTGGGACAATTGACCCTACATTCTCGAAGCGTGAAGCACAAGTGGAGAACCCTTCGACGAGGCTCAGGGTGACAACATTTTAGTTTTTTATCACATTGAGGTTTTTTATAACAGTCTAATGAAATGAAGACGTACCTGTCACGGCGTCTTGTCTGGGCGTAACGTAGTGAAGGCTGAAATGAAATGAAGGCGGACCTGTCACGGCGAAATGAAATGAAGACGGATGTCGAGTACATGCGCAAGACTGGAATCTTGCGTTACTTCTTTACATCCTCCCGACAAATTGGGACTATGAAGTCCAGCCTGAATTTGAAACTCGAAACTTGAAATTATAAATTTGATTTTGCCCTTCTCACTTTTCACTCTTCCCTCTTACCTTTCTCCTTCCTCCGATTTTTCATAAAAAAATTGATAATAAATTATAAATACTCAATTAAGGTCCTTAATAAACTAAGGACTTACAAAGGAGAAAAGATGAAAAGGATATTAATTATGATGGTTATGGTTTGTTGTTTGTCTAATCTATCAGCACAGTTGAAGTATCCGGAAACTCCTAAAATTGCAGTACAGGACACACTGCACGGAATCGTTATCACGGATAATTACCGATGGCTGGAAGACAGCGATGATCCGGACGTCATTGCATGGGATGATCAGCAGGTAACACTCACGAGGTCGATCCTCGACACTATCACGCAGAGAAAAAAACTGATCAAACGATTCAATGAACTCTGGTATTACGATGACTTTGGTGCTCCGGGAACTGTTGTAGACGGCGAAAGAATGTACAGGTGGGAAAAGGGGAAAGACGATGAAAAATGGAAGATGGTCACCAAAGAAAACAAGGATGCGGAATGGGAAGTGTTACTCGATCCCAACCTGTGGACTGCAAACGAATCGATTCGGAGAACGAGCATATCCAGGGACGGAACGTATTTCACATTTGGAAAAACTGTGGGAGGAAATGAAAATCCTGTGGTATATATCATGGATATCGCCACGAAAGAAATTCTTCCCGACACATTAAGAGGGAAAAAGCAGTATGTTTCCTCGTGGCTTCCTGATAATTCGGGATTTTATTACTTTGCGCGTCCCGCAAAAGGTGAAGTACCAGAGGGAGAGGAAAATTATTGGAGTGCAGTATATTTACACAAACTCGGCACGCCTGCGGACGAGGATGAAAAGATATATTTCAATGAAGAGAATATGAAAATGAGTCATGGCGTATGGTTATCCGAGTGCGGAAACTATACACTGTATAGTCGTTATCTCGACCGTAAACAAGAGGTGTATTTCCGAAGAACCGATGATACGGAATTGATACCGATCGCAACCGGCTTCGATGCATCATATTCCGTGAAGATACTGAATGACACAATACTCATAAAAACGAATAAGGATGCACCGAATGGAAAAGTGTATATCACGGATGTCGATCACCCTCAAAGGAAATATTGGCGGGAGTTCATTCCAGAAAAAGAGGATAAACTCGACTATATAAGTGGTATTACAGGACACATTTTTGCAAAATATCAACATAATGCCTATACGGTTATTAAGATATATTCTTTGGATGGTGATTATATTCGGGACTTAACATTTCCAACTTTGGGAACCGGATCTGTGAGCGGTTATTGGTCACAGGATGAAGTATGGGTAAGTTTTTCTTCTTTTACATACCCAAGCGTTACTTACAAATATGATTTTGAAAACGATTCGTTAAACATTTATAAAGAATTTCCCTTAGATATCGATGTCGAAGGTTTCACTGCCGAGCAAGTCTGGTACGATTCAAAAGACGGCACACCGATCTCGATGTTTCTCATTCATAAAAAAGATATGGAAAAAAATGGCAATAATCCTGTTATGCTTACAGGATACGGCGGATTCAATATTTCGAGAACACCGCAATTCTCTACATCGTATATTGTCTGGCTCGAAGCAGGCGGAATGATTGCGATCCCCAATCTGCGCGGGGGTGGTGAATATGGCGAGACATGGCATGAAGCAGGCATGAAGGAAAATAAGCAGAATGTTTTCGATGATTTCATCGCAGCCGCGGAGTGGCTTATCGAGAATAAATATACAAATCCTGAAAAGCTTGCGATCAGCGGCGGAAGCAATGGTGGGTTGCTGGTTGGAGCTGTTACTGTCCAGAGACCGGAACTGTTCAGAGTAGTGAATTGTTCTGTACCTCTGCTCGATATGCTTCGTTATCATAAATTTGATTATGCACGATTCTGGATCAATGAATACGGTAGTGCGGATGATCCCGAGCAGTTTGAATATCTCTACAAATACTCTCCATATCATAATGTCATTGAAGGAACCGATTATACCGCGATACTGATGTCAGCCAGCGAGAATGATGCCCGTGTCGATCCTCTTCATGCGCGCAAAATGGTTGCCAGAATGCAGGAAGCAAATCCCGATGGGGAACCGATTATACCGCGATACTGATGTCAGCCAGCGAGAATGATGCCCGTGTCGATCCTCTTCATGCGCGCAAAATGGTTGCCAGAATGCAGGAAGCAAATCCCGATGGGGAACCGATTCTCTATTTGTTAGAAAGAAATTCAGGACATCATGGCGGGACAACAACCTCAATGCAAATCGAGAGAGTAGCAGACACATGGGCTTTTATGATGAACAAACTGGGGATGAGTATGGAATGATTTGAAACTTGAAATCCGTCTTCTCCCGAAAAATCGGGATACGCCGTGACAGGCTTGAAATTAGAAATTAGAAATTAGAAATTTGATTTTCCCCTCTTCCTTTCTCCTTTTTCCCTTTTCCGTTTCTTGACAGTATTTCTATCACAAACAAAGTCGGTTCAATGACATCTAAAACCTTTCAAGGATTACTAAATATCTCCGGTAAACAGAAGCCCATTTTGTGGGAAATCCCTTTTGATAAGAAGAGGGAATATTACGATTTCCCCTACCGGTTCATTTCACAGTATAAGCTGGTAAGCGGAGCACGGATCACGTGTGAAGTGAACGGAAGAAGAATTGAGAAGATCGTTTCTATCTGCGACATGGAGCCAGACGAGTTCAGCAACCGTACTCCTTTTGCAGAACTTGTGCCCACCAATCCGGATGAAAAATTTGCACTTGGCGCTTCCGAGTATGATTCCCTGCGCATTATCGACCTGATGATACCGCTTGGCAAAGGCACACGAGGTCTGATCGTTTCCCCACCACGAGCAGGGAAAACTGTGCTTCTTGAGCAGATGGCAAATTCACTTATTCATATTGACCACAAAGTACGAGTTGTAATTCTTCTCATTGATGAACGTCCTGAGGAAGTTACCTCTTTCAAGCAAAATACAAATGTGCAGGTCTTTTTCAGTTCTTTTGATCAAGGACTTAAATCCCATGTTCTTCTCTCCAATTTTCTTATCAGTCACATCAAAGTGGAGCTTGAATGCGGTCATGACACGGTCATTTTGCTGGACAGCTTGACGCGAATGGGAAGGGCATATAACAGCAGTGAGAGAAACCCACAAAGCAGAACAATGTCCGGTGGTTTGGGCTCGTCCGCACTGGAGTTGCCACGTAAATTATTCGGTCTGGCACGAAATATTCAGGGTGGCGGTTCGTGCACGATCCTTGCTACCATTCTCACTAACACCGGTTCACGTATGGATCAGATGATCTTCCAGGAATTCAAGGGAACAGGCAATTGTGAGATCATAATCGACAGGGATATTGCTGACCAGCGTGTGTATCCTGCAATCAATATCCTGGAGAGCGGAACGAGGAAGGAAGAGTTGCTGATACCTGAAGAACAGTTTGTGAAAATCAACGAACTGAGGAAATCGCTTTTGCGTCTTGATAAGGTGGATGCGATTTTGAAACTCAAAAAGTTAATAGAAAAGACAAAGAATAACGAGGAATTATTGAAGAATTTTGGGAGCTAATAAACCAAGACCTTGCGAACGGTTTCTTTTCAACCTTCGCAACGGTTCGTAAAGACGCTGATCATATTTACTCGTAACTCAGCACTCCGACCTGTCACGGCGTCTTGTCTGGGCGTAACGTAGTGAAGACTGAAATGAAATGAAGACGGATGTCGAGTACATGCGCAAGATTGGAATCTTGCGTTACTTCTCTCAGTCAAGCGGTTAATTCGGGGAATCGACCCTACATTCCTATTCAACTTCCCTCTTTATAATCTCTTTAAAATTTAGAATTACATTAAGCAGAATACCAACCAAAGCAGCAAGACCTAAACCTTCCAGTTCGAAGTTTCCAAAAGAAAATTTTGCTCCGCCTAATCCCAACACGAGCATGGCAGCACTGGTCATGAGGATCTTTGGATTGGTAAGATCAACTTTATGATCTACCATATTTTTTATCCCGATAGATGATATCATACCGAAAAGTAATATAGAAATTCCACCGATGACCGGTCCTGGAATAGTAGATATTATTGAAGTGAATTTAGGAACTAAGGAAAGCATAATAGCGCATACAGCAGCAATTCTCATAATAATTGGATTGTAATTTCCGGTAAGTGCAACAGCTCCAGTATTCTCGCTGTACGTTGTATTAGCTGGACCGCCGATCATAGCGGAAAGGGAAGTAGCAAGCCCATCACCCATTAGAGTTCTATGAATACCCGGTTTCTTGAAGAAGTCTTTTCCCACTACATTTCCGATAGCGAGAATATCTCCAAAGTGTTCTACGATAGTAACAATTGCTATTGGAACAATTATTGATATTGATCGAATTGAAAATACTGGCAGAGAGAATTTCGGCAGACCAAACCAGGCTGCTTCGTTTACGGTTGTAAAATCTACTATTCCCAGGATAATAGCTACTACATAACCTGAAATGAGAGCAAAAAGAACCGGAAGCATGGATAAGAATTTCTGTCCTATTTTTTTAAAAAAAACTTTAACGAAAACTGCAACTGCAAATGTAAACATCGCAACAAACCAGCAACCATTCACACCTATTTTTTCAATTATGGAAGCTGAGTTCGTTCCGTTAGCATTACTAATAGCCACCGGTGCCAGTATCAAACCGATAAGAATGATCATCGGTCCTGTTACAAAAGGCGGAAGAATTTTATGTAAGGTGCGCACACTAATAAATTTAAAAATAATGGCTACAAAAATGTATAACAAACCAGCGATCGCAATTCCGCCCAATGCTTCGGGCAGCGATCCGCCTTTGGCAGTTGACACTGCGATTATACCGGGAATAAAGGCAAAAGAGGAACCTAAAAACACAGGTACTTGGAATTTTGTGACAATATGGAATAAAAGCGTACCAACGCCTGCAGTGAAGAATGTTACACCGACATCGAGTCCTGTAAGAAGTGGAACCAGAACAGTGGCTCCAAACATTACAAACATTTGTTGAAAACCAATGATAAAATTTTTACCGTTAAGATCTTTCAAAGAAACTCCTAATTTTTTCTCACATTAATATAATGAAAATTATTGATAAAACCCAAAAAATAAATTCTCTTTGAGCGATCATTTCGGGGAAATGATGCGACTTCCCACATAACAAAAAGAGTGAATAATCCTATATTTTCATAAATTTCGGAAAAAACATTCCTACATTTTTCTTATACTCAAAGTATTTTTCACCATGAATTACCATCATTTGTCTCTCTTCAATTCTGCAATTAAAATACCAGATCGGCATAATTATCCATAAGAATCTTGGCAGTATTTCGATGAGCAAGTTTCTTTTCAGAAACATATATCAATCATAAGATTTGCGAATAGCTTCATCCGATATTGTCGGTTTGATGATCTCATCCCATTCGGGTGAATTCCAGGTTCCGAGATTTGAATGAGTGATGAAATAATTCTGCGGGATGGGATGTGTTCCAATAACGACCGGAATATCGTATTTTTCTTCGATGAATTTTTTAAACTGTATAATATATGGACATGGAGGATAACCAACCACAAAGCCGGTTGCCAGATGAATAGCTTCTGCACCATTTTTGATCATCTCAGAAGGTGCGTACTCGATATTTCCCCCCGGGCATCCCCCACAAGATGTGTATCCAACTATTTCAAGGTGTTCGTTTTTATCATATATCTCAAATGCACCCTCACGGTTCTTCATTGCTCTCAGGCATTTTCCCCCGGCACAAGTACGAAATCTATCACATATAAATATGCCGATTTTCATTTTTTTCCTCTTTCTATTTATTTCACCAATTTTGAAAATTTACCAAATGCCCTATAAATCTTTTTATTTTAGCGGTTCAAATACCCATCCCCATACGTCTTCGCCTGCTATTTCCCGGAATAAAGTCCAATTGGCTTTCATTCTCATACCATTCTTAACTTCCGGAGTAGTGATCCGCCCCATTGCCTTTATACCGTTATCAAATTTGCACACACCAATAGTGAGATACCTATCATTGATCCCCCATGGCAACTGGAAGATCTGAGAGTAAGTAATCAAAGTGCATTCATCCGTGAAGGGAATGATTTCAAATTCTCTATTTCCGCAGTTAAGACATACGACACGCTCCGGATAGGTAATTCTGCCGCATTTTTTACATTTATATGCTTTGTCATTTTTTCTTTTCATTATTTCTCCCTTCTGAGCACGAGAGCAACGACATTATTTCCGAATCCACCGAAATTTAATGTTAGTGCTGTTCTGGCGTTTTTAACTTGTCTATCGCCTGCTTCACCTCGCAACTGCCATGTGGCTTCCACTGCCTGAGCAACACCTGTAGCACCCACGGGATGACCTCTCGATTTTAAACCACCTGAAGGATTTATCGGCAGACTACCCGTTATTTTGTTATCTCCGGACTCGATAGCTTTTTTATATCCACCTTTCTTATACAAACCGGCATGTTCAGCTTCGGCGATCTCCAAAATGGTGAATGCATCATGCAATTCTGCAAAATCAATATCTTTTGCTTTGATCCCAGCTCTTTTGTATGCTTGCTCACATGCAAGAGTAACAGCTTCCAGATCGGTCGGATCGTCTCTCTCTGCCAGTGTAAGAGTATCTGTCGCTTGTCCGAATCCAGCCACTCGTATCACAGGTTTATTGAATTCCTTCACGCGATCTTCTGGACAGAGAATAATTGCAGCTCCTCCATCACTCACAGGGCAGGAATCAAATAAATGCAGGGGCTCGGCAACAGGTAAGTTATTGACCACTGAATCAGGAGAATCAAGAATACCTTTCATAGCAATATCCATTTGAACATGAGCATAGGGATTCATTAGTGCATTCTTGTGATTTTTTATTGCGACTTCTGCCAGATGACGACGCGTATATCCATATTTTTCCATATACAGATTTGCGAACATTCCAGCCATTCCGGGTAAAGTTATTCCATAAATATATTCCGCATCGGGATGAGTCAAAGTAGCTACAAAATCCGTTGCTCTCCAACCGCTGACATCCCTCATCTTTTCTCCACCTGCTACGAGTACAAAATCATAATAGCCGGAAGCCACAGCCATCACACCGTTTTTGATAGCAGAACCGCCGGACGCAGGTCCGTTCTCAATCGTATCGGCAGCAGCAGGGATCAGACCAATATTATCAACCAGACCGCTGGCAACGGCAGTCCTGTGATTCAAGATACCTCCGCCCATATTAGCAACATATACCAGATCGATCAGCTTGGGATCTATACCCGCATCATCAATTGCATGGATGGAAGCTGAGGAAAGTATATCCATCAGAGTATCATCTTCCAACCTTCCGAAATCGGTCATACCAACGCCTAATATTGCAACATTTCTCATTTTGACCACGCTCCTTTCGCACCGCAGATCTGCGTGACAATTGATTCATCATCAGCAATAATGATCTCGCTTTTTGCTTTTTCAAGCAGGTCTTTCGGACATGGTCGTGTTCCAGCAACAAGTCGATCCTTACTCTTGAAATACAGTTCTTTTGTCAGCATAAAAGAATCAGCACCGCCAAGTTCATGCTGCACACCCGGCTGTTTTATCAGATCATATTCAATCATCCAACGTCTGAAACCGATTGGTGATTCCGCAGTGATCCACACCTCGTCCTGATCCAGGAATTCAATATGATGTTCCATTTTTGAAGCAAAGAGATGAGCACCAATACGTAAGCCACGCTCAATTGCCAGCGTATGCAGACTGATACCAATTTTATCCGTGAGCATACGTCCATTCACCAAACCTACAAGAATGTTATTGATTTGCCCGACAAGCAAATAGCAATTTCTGTAACGATATTTATACCATGCAAGAAGCTCGGCATAAACCCGTGAGCCAACCACATCATAGAAATCCCGCTCGATCTTAATAGTGGGCTTGACTGCCTTCATAATAGTTGGCACATCCCTGCGCGTAGCAGCACGAATAACCATCTGCCCGCCTGTTGCAAGAGTAATGACTTTTGCGGGATATTCGGGCATATCAAACTCCACAGGTCGCAACATTTTTTCCAATTCCATATCCATATTATATCCTCCGTATTATTTATTTTATAATGAATATTATATTTTTGATTTTACGTATTTTTATTTTTGATCACAGCCAGTGCAACCTTTTCCGCAGTGATTGGCATCGTTTTGATCCTCACTCCAAGCGCATCCTGAACTGCATTCGCGACCATTGGTGCTGCCGGTATCATCGTGTGTTCGCCCACACCACGTGCTCCAAAAGGACCGTCCGGCTGGGGGACTTCAATAATGATGGGTACGATTTCATCAGGAACATCCTTGGAAGTTGGAATTTTGTAATCTGTGAAATTCGGATTGAGCAACTTGCCCTTGTCATCATATCGCATATCTTCATAGAGTACTGTGGAGAGTCCCTGCAGCAATCCGCCTGTGATCTGACCTTTTACCAGATCTGGATTTATCGCTTTGCCTGCATCGATCGCTTCTACCACTTTTTTGACATGCATTTTACCTGATTCTTTATCAATTTCAAGGATCAGTGCTGCTGCCCCAACTGTGTAATGTACATTTGGATGACCGCCCTGACTTGTTTCAGGGTCACTGTTTGCAGAGGTGAACTCGGGCATGAAGATGCCCTTTCCGAGAATTGGTCCACCCTTAAAAGTGCCATCCTCAGCTTGGATTCCGTTTATCACGAAATCTTTGAGCGGAAGTTCAAAGCTTTCTTGAGTTTTGCATTTTACTTTTTCGTCTTCTAAAAACAACTCTTTTTTAGGGATATCACACGCTCTTGATACTATATCAAAAATTTGATCTCTTGCGTCTGTAGCTGCATTTTTTACTGCATTTCCACATGACCAGGTTACATGTGAGGCAACGGTCTGCCATTCATATGGATTCCTGTCTGTATCGGGATTTTCCGTCCTGATCTTGGAAACAGGGACAGTTAGAATTTCAGCAGCGATTTGAGCCATGACAGTAAGAAATCCTTGTCCCATATCCATGCCGGAAACCAGGATATTAATACTTCCGTCCTCGCTGAATTTGATGAATGCGGCAGACGAAGCATTCGGTGGCATAGCTGGCGCTTTCCAAAGCAGAGAAAATCCTTTCCCGATCACCTTGTTCGGATCATCGGACTTCACTTTTTTTCCCCACTCAATTTCCTTTGCCACTGCATCGATCGCTTGTATTAAACCGCTGGGATTCATTGGCACACCGTATGCTAGAGTATCACCTTCTTTGATGGCATTTTTTCTTCTGAGTGCAACTGGATCGAGCTTTAGATGAGCAGCAATTCTATCGATATGAGACTCCAGCCCGAACATGAATTCCGAATAGCCAAATCCACGATATGCACCGCATGGAGGAAGATTTGTGTACAAGCACACAGAATCAATAAAAATATTTGGGAAACGATAGGGTCCGGTTGCTGATAACCCGATTGCATTCACGACATTCGCTCCATATTCTGCCGATGCTCCCGCATCCCAGTAAAGACGGTGATCGATTGCAGTGAAAGTGCCATCGTTTTTTACCCCGATTTTCAGTTTTGCAATAACTCCAAGCCGCTGAGAAGTATTATAAAATTCTCTTTCACGCGACCATATAACCTGAACTGGATTTCCACGCAGTTTGGTTGCCATAGCAGCAGCAAGGATTTCCATAGAAACTCCAGCTTTCCCTCCAAATCCCCCACCGATCGGAGGAGCTATCACCCGAACATCCTTATGAGTAAAACCAAGTGGAGCGAGTGCTTCTACAAATAAATTCCTCTGGGTATGCGGTGATTGTGATGATGCCCAGACTGTCAATCTGCCGGACAGATCACACAAACCTACAGCAGCATGAGTTTCTATCGGACAATGCGCATATCGGGGAACCTGATAAGTATCCTCCAAGATATAATCTGCTTCTGCAAATCCCTTTTCCACATCACCTCTTCTGGTCTTGCGCCAGTGTGCAATATTGGTCTTTGCTTTGGGGAAAAACCACGGAACATGTATGTATTCCCCAAGATCAGGATGAATAAGAAATGCATCTTCTTTGAGCGATTCCATCTGGTCGAACAATGCTGGTAATGGCTCGTACTTCACTTTAACTAGCTTGGCAGCACGTTCCGCAATTCTCTTATCGCGTGAGATCACTGCTGCGACCTGCTCTCCGACGAAGCGGACTTTATCCATTGCAAAAATGTATCTGTCCTTCATGTAAAGTCCAAATTTATAGGGAAAATCTTTACCGGTAAATACAGCGATCACCCCTGGATATTTTTCAGCTTCGGATGTATCTATACTTTTGATGATCGCATGAGCTTCTGTGCTTTCCACAAGCGCAGCATAGAGCATATTTGGCCCATATTCGAGATCATCTGTAAACAAAGTTGCACCGCTCACTTTTTCTTTTCCGTCAATTCTAACAACCAGTTTTCCGACATATTTCAACTTTTCCATTATTACTCCTTATTTTCACGTAAAGAGCGCAAAGAATTTCGCGGAGGACGCAGAGAAATTTTATAAAAATTTTCTTTAACAAAATAGTTACTTATAGTATTGTTTTTCATCAAACAACTCTTTCATGTTTAAGCTTCTTTTTTTCATTATTTTTTTGTGTTCTCCGCGTTTTCTTTCCTCTTTGCGTTCTCTGCGTGAAACTATTCTTTCGTTGCTTTCTGAACGGCTTCAAGGATCGATAGATATCCTGTACAACGGCACAAATTTCCAGACAGAGCTTCTTTGATCTCGTTCATAGTAGGATGCGGATTATTATCCAGCAATTCCGTTGTTGAAATAATGATACCCGGTGCACAGAATCCACACTGGAATGCATTATTATCTATCATTGATTCCTGAACTTTGCTCAAGCCATCCCGGGAAATGCCTTCGACTGTGATAATGTTCTGTCCTTCAATCTCGATTGCCAGGATCAGACAACTTCGCACACTTCTTCCATTCAGTAGGACATTACATGCACCGCAATCTCCCCTGTCACATCCGCACTTGGGGCTTTTGACACCCAATTTTTCACGCAATACTTCGAGCAGGGTTTCGTTCGGCTCTACCCTGACAGCTCTATTTTCATTATTGAGAATAAAATGTATTTCAGGCATTTCCACCTCCATGCAATCGGGAGACCGCTTTCTTCAGTCCTCTTTCGAACATCACACCCATCATATGAGTCCGGTATTCTTCAGTTGCCCTGATATCAGAGATCGGAGAAATTTCTTTAAGTAAATACTGTTTCGCTTCTTCAATGATTTTCTCAGAGATTTCCTTGCTTTTCAAGAATTTTTCGACACGATACGCTCTCTTTGGAACAGGTCCCACCGCACAGAATGCAACTTTGTAGTGAAGGTCTTCAAATACCAGAATACACACTCCCGCCTGTGCAAGATCCTCACCGGAATATCTTCCGAGCTTTTCATAACAACCTGCATGTTTTTTATCGGGAAGTGGAATTGTAATACCTGTCACAAGTTCTTCGGGAAGTAAAACAGTCTTTTTCGGACCGGCGAACCAGTCATTTATTGAAATGGTCCTTTCTTTGGACGAACTTTTTGTAATAATATCAGCATCATACACAAGCAGGATTGGGGCGGAATCAGCAGAAGGAACAGCCGAACAGATATTTCCTACAAGAGTGGCTCTATTACGAATAGCAACAGAAGCAACAGTCTCGGACATCTCTTTTATAAGCGGAAAATATTTTTTAATGATCTCCGATTCGATCAGCTCAGAAAATGTTACACATGCCCCGATAAAGAGCGTATTGTCTTCGAGGAGAATTTCATTCATTTTCGGAATTCCCTTTATATCGATCACAACTTCCGGTGCTCTGACATCTTCCTTCATCTGCACGATAAGATCGGTACCACCTGCAAGTATCTTTGCTTTAGTACCAAACCGATCAAGAAGGTCAGTCACTTCTTTCAGGTCAGCCGGTTTATAATATTCGAAATCATGAATTATAGACATAGTGTCCTTTCATCACAAAATAATTTTATATCTAATTTATTTCTAAAAATAAATTTTTACATTTTTTTGTGCTTTTCGTGTATTTCGTGGTTAGAGATTAGTGCTCATTATTTCGGTGGTTCAAGAGCGACGATACGGCACATGGATGACTCTAATTCTATACCGCGAAGAGGGAATAGTCCGATCCAGACACGTTTATTATTAACTTTGTTCAGTTCACCACCCAGGTTTTCCGCATGAAGCAGTCCTTTGGGAAAAAGATTCAAATGCATGACCTGGTAGTATTCTTCGAGCGGGAACATCTCATCCCAGGTTTTGTTGTATTTCGCTTGCAGCTTTTTATCAGCTTCAATGAATCGTTTCGGATGCCAATCTCGTATGATCGTGTTCATAGGATGGTCTGCGCTTCCGCAATCCACACCGATCCACTTGAACTTCATTTCCAGAGCCCATTTGTGAAACTCAGGATCTGGTCCCGGATGTTTCACAAAATAGCGTACTTCATCAGACTCCGGTTGATCCCAGCTATATCTGTGGTATCCTGTATTGATGATGAGAATATCACCTTTTTTGATCTCTGCCTTGCTCATCAGCATCTCGGGTGAATAGAGAGAGTAATCTTCAACTTCATCGGAGATATCAACTACAACTCCCTGTCCGATCCAGTCCTTTATAGGAACCTGCCCGATTGTTTTCCCACTGCCAAAGAAGTGGATTTGACCATCGATGTGCGTCCCGACATGATTACTTGTTTTTATGATCTGCCCGTTTGCACCCTGCCCCATATGAGCACCTGCAAGTCGCTTGAAATATTGGATTTGTAGGGGCATGTAGCTGGGCCATGGCGGTGTATGAATGCTCAATCGCTGAGTCAGGTCATACACTCTCACATTATCCATAAATTCCAGGAATTCATTATTGTTCATGATAACTCCTTATAATTATTTTTATTTTTTTTCTTTTCTAACGATCCGGCAAAACCTTGCACCGCTTTTATGAACGGTTCCATCGGAGCGCTCAATACACCTGCGCCGACTTGTCCGATCCCTGCGTCTTTATGAGCTACACCTGTATCAATAAAGGGCAGAATACCTTTTTCTACTACTTTTACAACATCAATCCCGGTTGGAGTTCCGCGGAAATTAAGAGAGGGAATTTGATATAAATTATTCTCACCTTCAGTGATCTCGTACATTTCCCGAGTGTAATTCAACGCATCTTGTGCTGCTCCGCCGATAAATTGAACGATGGCAGGTGATGCTGCGATTGCAAATCCACCGAGTCCATTTGTCTCTGTTATGGAGCTATCTCCGATATCCCTGTTTGCATCATCTTTTGTATATCCCGGAAAGAAAAGCGCATCGGGTATCGGTGCAGGTCCAACAAACCACTGATCACCTGTTCCAGAAAGCTGTATGCCAAAATCCGTGCCGTTACGTGTCATTGCCACGACAACACTGCTCCCTTTGATATTTCTGGCTGCATCAAGCGTGACTTTGCACGCAGGCATAGATAGATTCAAGAAGAAATGGTCATTGCCGTTGATGAATTCGAGCACTTTGACTGCAATATCGGTATCGTTTGTTTTAATAACAGCCGGTGCGATCTGGCGATAAAATAAGGATGTCGCTGCCCTGTTTCTGTTGTGTACCTCATCTCCCATGTGCAGCGCTTGAGCAATGATGTTCTTTAGATCGATCTTTCCAAGCTCGTTCACAGCTCTTTTTAATGCAGGATACAAGACAGATTCCATCCATCTCATTTTTTCGATGACTTCTTTGCTGAAAGCACCGTAGCGAAGCACTTTGCCAAGTCCTTCGTTCATCGTGCAATATGCATGATTTCCATACTCTTCATTCTTCAGAACGAAAACCGGCATCGAGGGCGACACTATTCCCGCCATCGGACCAACTGTGCCATGCTCATGGCAGGGAGAATATTCGATTTCATTGGAAGCAGCAATTTTCTCTGCTTCTTCAGGATTTTTTGCAAGCCCTTCATATATCAGCGCACCGATGATCGCTCCTCGCATTGGCCCGCACATTCTGTCCCAATTTATTGGAGGTCCTGCATGGAGTATCATGTTTTTCTTCATGCCTGGTATCACTTCTATTGCTATGTCCAGATCGACAAGAAATGGAGTCCCGTTCAGTATTTTCTTAAGACTTTTTTCATTCTCTTTTTTAATATATGAATAGTTGTCCGATATAATTTTAAGAGCTTTTTCATCAATCTCTGCAGGAGGTTTCCAGTCAACCTGCATGACATCAGTATTAACTTCTTCCAAACTATCTTTGAAGGAGGTTAGCCCGATATTTATTACTTTTAGATCTTTATCAAAGAGGTCATTTTTTGCCATTGCTATTCTCCTTTTCGCTAATTGTTCGATAAAGTGTTTATGATCAAACCTGCAAATTCAGCAGCTGCTGCATTTGATTCAAATACGGACACATCTGCATCATTTTCTAACTTCTTCACAACCTGTTTCTTGTCTTGGGGATCTTCTGTTGTACCCGTAACCGAACATACAAAGGCAATTATTCCACCAGGTGATTGGAGATGTGCATTTTTAATAACAGTAACAAGCTCTTCTGCTGGATGCATATTTGAACCATGCCCGAGTACCACATCAAATAGTATGACTGCAACTTCAGGACTTTTAGCTTCTTGGAGAATTCTCCTGTTTCGTAAAGAATAATCGATCATAGGATGAGGTCTGCCAACCGTGAACTCATCTGCTCCCATATCGATGAGTGTATTCTTTGTGCTTTTCCATGGATCTTTCAACAGGAATTCTTTTTGTGATGTGATATTACTGTACATCTCCCCTATTATATTATTGAGAATAAGGTGTGCTTCTTCGCAGAGTGTGCCGCCGCAAAATAGTCCCCGAAGATATTTTTGTTCCATTGAGAGATTGCTAACTATTCTTAATAACTTATCGTTATCTTTCATTTTTATACTCCTTTTCCTAAGATAGTCTTGAACTATATTATAATTGTTTCCTTTTGAAATACTAACTGCATTAAGCGCAGCTTCTTCGAGGGTTTTGGCTGGAATTGCTTTCGAACCATCAAATAATTTTTCATCAGCACCAAGAAATATCGCAATTACGGGTTTATGAATATCCTCAACTTTTCCCAATATTTTCTTGAGTACTTCTTTTGCAGACGGTTTTGATACAAGCACGATTATTTCAGTATTTTTATCACTTTTTAATGCATCAAGAGCTGCAAGGAACATGATACCGCCGACCTCTTTTTTCACGTCTCTACCTCCCGTGCCTATTGCCTGAGATATTCCAGCTCCGTTGTTGGATATGATCGAACTGATTTCCTGCAAGCCAGTTCCCGAAGCTGCAACTATTCCAATTTTACCTCTGTTCACTATATTCGCAAAAGCGAGTGGAACGCCATTTATTATTGCGGTTCCGCAATCCGGTCCCATCACAAAAAGATCTTTTTCACGAGCATATTTCTTTAATTTGATTTCATCATCGAGAGAAACATTGTCCGAAAAGATCATCACATGAAGTCCTTTTTTCAGTGCTTTCATTGCTTCACGTGCAGCATACTTACCTGCAACGGAAATGAGGACCAGGTTTGCATCCGGCATTGTCTTCAAAGCAGTTTCAAGACTTTTAGGAAGGAAATCTTCAGAATCGCTGATCGAGTGCCGAACTTTATCAAGAACCTCATCAACTTGCAGCATAGCTTTTCCTGCGATCTCATCACTATCTGCTTTGATGCATATCAAAAGATCGGATCCTTTCGCTTCATCAAACTCGGAAAGGAGAAGTCCTGAAGAATCCAATATCGACCTGTTCTCTGCAGTATTCATCACTACTGCTGCGTCCGTAATTCCTGCGATCCCATTGATCTGTTTTGTAACGATCATCAGCGTGACAGAATCAAAATATTCCCCTCTTTTGATCTTACCTTTTACTACCACTGCTCACCCACTTTCTTAAATGAAAACATGAAACCGACAAGCATATCTGCGCCTGAGGTTTCGCCAACATTTAGTATTTTTTGGATATGTGTAAATATTTCTTCGTGCCCTTCATATAAAAGGGAGTGTATAAAATTTTTGAACCGCTCGATAAACAGCCCATTTTTTGCGAGATAGAGAAATGTATTGGAGATCAGGTTGTCGCCCTTTGCAGTTTCGTAGATTTTCTTCCTTATTTCAGATAAATCCTTTCCGGATATTTCCTGTTTAAGATAAAATCCGGAAAGCAACCCTGCAATGAAATCATCTCCGCTTGGAGTAAGTCCGAAACCGCACCCTTTGATGCGAGTAATTCCTTCATTCAAGCTTTCCATTGTGCCTTTGAGAATCAAGGAAACACCGAATTTCATCCTTTTAACCAACTCCTTTTCAAAGCCAGGTTTGAAGTGTACTTCTCTTTTTTCGTCCAAAAGAAAACAAAGACTTTTTTCGGTGCCCAATTTCACTAGAGTGCTTTCTAAAAACGACAAATTATCTGTATGAATTGCATTGTTTATGGATTGGAGATATAATTTTGAGGTATATTTCAGAGCTTCATGCATTATGAGAGAAATGTTATTTATCGTTACAATATTTTTGAGAACAGAAAGTGATTGGATTTTCCTGAGATCGAGTCCACGTACAATAATATTGAATGGTCCTCTCCCAATATCTTCACTCACGACTGAAATCAGCACTGAGTTATTGTAAAAATTTATTGTTCGTCGAAATCTTGAATGAACAGTAAAAGTACCGCTGGGAATTCTATCCCCGAAGCTGATGAGTTTGATTTGGCTATGATTCGATTCCATTTTCCTCGGACAGCTCATCTTGTCTTTTCTTTCATCGTTTTCTATTCAATCTTTTCAGAATTTTCATTTTTCTCGTTCTTTTATCAACGTATTGTGTGAATGAAAAGGTATTTACATGTCAAGAAAATGGTGATGTTATGAACCTGTTAATTTATAGGTTATGTACAAGTACTTTTTGATGGATTAAGTTATTTTGTTATTTTATCCGCAAATTTTTGTAATTTTTTTATATCTGGATGTCCTTTTTCCTTCGCAATTTCAATATGATCGTGCAAATCCCAACCTATTGATTTAGCATTTTGAGAACAAAGTTTTTCCAATTCCCTTTCCCCCTGTTTCAAATATTGCTTATAATGAGCATATCGATAAAACCATAATTCTGCTAAAAGACTAAAATTATTATTATCTACCAGATCGAATGCATTATTAATATATTTTTCAGCATTCACAAAATCTTGCTTAGAAATGATTAGATGATGAGCATAGTTGCCAATAAAGTCAGCATCATCAGGTTTCAACTCAATTGCTTTTTTGTAATATTCTTCGGCTTTATTATAGTCCCTGCGAATATCAGAAAGGAAATTAGCATAGTTACCAATATTGTTTGCAACTTTTGGGTCTAACTCAATTGCTTTTTTGTAATATTCTTCGGATTTATCATAGTCCTTGCGAATATTCTTAAGGAATACAGCATAGTAGGACAATAAATCAGCATCATCCGGATACTCCATTAGACCCTTTTTATAGATTTTCTCCTTTTTATCATCATCTTTTTCCAAATAAGCATCTAACAAATATTGGGATGCGCCAGTAAAAATATTCTTAGCATTTTCAGATATTTCAGTTTTTTTATCTTTTGGTATTTTATTAAATAATTCCTTGCGCTTATCATTTAAACTTGTTATTCTTTTCTTTGCAGCTATAACGAACTGATGATTCTCAACATCATCTAAATTTTCAAATGTGTCATAATCTAGTGCTTTATACAGAGAATACATTAATTCATCAAAACCATCAATTGTAACAACGTAATCTTTTGCTGTTAATAAATTATTTATCTTATCATTTAAGGTGTCATTATTTCGAGCACACCAATAAACCAGTTTACGGTTATCGATATCTATTTCATTTAAGTAATTCATCAAACTACCATCATTACCGCCATAACCAATGATTAACAAATTGAAATTTTTTAATATAGGTAATAGGGCTTTCTTCCACTGTTCTTTTAATTCTTGTGTCTTTTCTTCATCGTTGAACGGATGTAAGAATAAATCCCTATGAATTTTTATTATTGTAGGTCTTTCAGTTTGTGAAGAAATGAATTCAGCAAGGGTTTCATGTCCTGCCGAGAATGGTTTTGTAGAAGTATACATCCTTACTGCATCTTCAATCAGGTAATCAAAATTAGTTGTTATAACAAAATTATGTTTTTCATTTGCAAGGATCTGTGAAAGTATTACATAACCAAGTCCGGGATCAACATTTTCCATCATTTTCTTAAATTCATCATAACCAACTTGTGGAGATATTTCATATCTTTTTCTATATAAATGGGGATAAAACTCACCTATTTTACTTATATCAAAATTTATCTCATTTTCCCATTTTTGTAGTTCATCTTCATTTAAATCTTCTTTCAAATCATTGTACCATTCTTCAGATAATTCCCAGCCCGTTGGAATCCCTGAACTTTTTGAAGCACCTGCACCAATTAAAAAACAAAAACGAATATCGTCACTTTCTAATCTTTTGATATCTTTAAACATCTTTACCAAACGTTTTTGGTTAATTTTTTTCGGTGTTTTATCATTTGCTTTTTTTATTTTATCCCTTTAATGCAAAATTTAAATACAATTATTTGCAGTTAGTGTAAAAACATTTGAAATTACTTCCACTTATTTTTCCGCCTAAATTTCTCATAAAAACAGCATGAATTCAATTTTGTATTCGCTTTAGTAATTTTCCTTCCAATCATGTCAAGAAATTGATAAAACCTCTCACCTGACCTTTAGGGGGGAGAAAAAATTAAGCATGGATTTATCTGCTAGCTGGTGGATTGCTGGTGTGGAGTTCTGAGTTACTCGACTTCTTTCCGTCAAGTCGGGATTACGATGAGACAAGTCCGAGGGGATTTATTCCGTATATTAAGAAAATTCCCAATAAAAAAAAGGCATGATCAAATAAATGATCATGCCAAACATTAGTGAATTTCTTGATTCTTTAGTAAGAACGTCTACTAAAGTCTCTTCGGTTATCTCTTTTCGGACGTGCTTCGTTGACCTTCATGGCGCGACCTTTAAGGTCTTTTCCATCTAAGTCAGCAATTGCTTTTTCAGCTTCAGCAGGTTCTGTCATTTCTACAAATCCAAAACCTTTTCCGTCGATGATAATAACTTCAACCACTTCGCCGAACTCAGCAAATAATTCTGAGAGATCGTCTTTTGTGACTGAATAATCAAGATTTCCCACATAGAGTTTTTTACCTTGCATGCTTTCTATTCTCCTATTTTTTCTTGTTCTCATACTTATCATGAAGAATAGACGTAAAAAATTCTACTTTCAATCTTAAATATTTTGAACTTATATAACTTAATAACTAAGTTACTTTATTTAGGCGCATAAAGGAATCCTATATTAATATCGTCAAGGTTTCTGATAATAAAATCCAGGAAATTCCATAAAGGAATTTTAGTTATGATTTTATAATATTCGGTTTAGATTTACTTTTTTTCGTTTTTTATTTCAGGAATTATGGTTTTATGATAAGAAATTGGCTTTAATTCATTGAT
>Ga0222695_1000127_pt1 | contig 50326 bp, 39 predicted proteins | sample AntAcemetage1398_FD_179834 | JGI IMG/M metagenome (GOLD analysis project Ga0222695, IMG submission 179834) | Saline water microbial communities from Ace Lake, Antarctica - #1398 | ecosystem: Environmental > Aquatic > Non-marine Saline and Alkaline > Saline | place: Antarctica: Ace Lake...
CAATGAATTAAAGCCAATTTCTTATCATAAAACCATAATTCCTGAAATAAAAAACGAAAAAAAGTAAATCTAAACCGAATATTATAAAATCATAACTAAAATTCCTTTATGGAATTTCCTGGATTAAATAGTTCATATTCCTAAAATAATTTCGGGGAAGAGTGATCGGAAGTTAATGTGTTTTTTCGTTACTACACACACCGATCCGCCAGCTAGCAATTTTTTACTAATAACTCTCTGTAATCTCTGTGGTAAAACACAGAATAGTTAGGTTACATAAACTCCAGCCGATACGTTCTCAGTTCCCTTCTCCGTTCCTTGAAATCGGGGCATAAACGTGCAAGCTCATTCCAGAATTCCTTGCTGTGGTTTTTCACTTTGAGGTGAACAAGTTCGTGCAAAATAATATATTCCCGAAGCTCTTCAGGCAGCAGTATGAGTTTCATATTCAGGTTGATATTATTTTTATGCGAGCAGCTCCCCCATAGCGTTTTCTGGTTTTTGATGAATACACGATTATAGGTAAAGCCATGCTTTTGTGCGAGGGTTTCCAAAGTATGAGTAAGCACAGACTTTGCATGAGAATGTTCAACCTCCATTGGAGCTACAAGCGCTTGATAATTCTTTTGAAGCTCATTGAGTCTTTGCACATGTTTGTTGATCCATTCACTTTTTGACTCTACAAATTCCTGAGCTTTTTTCATGGAAAACCCCATTGGCACAGCCACACGGACTCTATCTGCTTTCACGGAAATACTGATGCGTTTGGCGCGTGTGCTGCGCTCGAAAAGGATGGGGACAGTGGAGGGGATTTCGATTTTCATAATAATTTTCTAAGCCTGGACATGATGCTTGAATGTGGTTCAGGGTCGATTTGATTATAATAATTATTTATTTTTAAGTTAATGTACCGATTTATTTTTTGGTTTTATCATTATTATCAATGCAAAAATTAATAATATAGCCATAGGGATAAAAAAGATTAGATCTATAAAATTATCAAAAATCCATTTTGAGAAGCCAAACACTGTTCCTCCAACTTTAATTTTACTAACACCTTTAGTATGTGAGATTTTAAATGAATTTTTTACATTAGTCACGCTTATTCTCCCTCCCCACAATTTTACTATCACTTCATCTTTTGGTCTTATATCTCCAAGTTTTACATTATTATTAAATTCCTCAATTATTGTTTTTTCATGGTTTATTATCTCACATATACCTAAAATTCTACCATTAAGAATAACGTCATATGCTATCTCATTGCTTTTATTTTTTATAAGAAAAAAATAGAAAAACTTATAATTAGATGAATGATTATATCTATATATTTTTGGAATAGTGTTTTTTATTAATTCTGTTATTTTTTTATTCGCTTTGTAATTATCTCGATTATTATAATAAAAAGTATCTAATATAGATTCCGTTTTTTCCCATAACTCATTATTGTTTATTTCAATTAGTGAATTCTGTAAATCCGGAGGTAAACTATATTCATAATATTCTAGGTGCGTTACGAGTTTTGGATTATTTTTACTTATTTCATGTATTATATAAAAACTTCCACTTACTACTCCAATAACTAAAGCAATTTTACCAAATATTGCCCAAAATTTCTCATGTCTCATATATTCTCCATTTTTGTTGTTTTACAAAATCGTTTAAGACTGCATGAATAATTATCATATTACATATCTTATGCCTTAATTCTTCATTTTTCTGTCAATATTATACTTACGTTTGAAATTTTCAATACATATCTCCTACAATCAAACCTCAAAATACTAAGCATGAAATTTGATATTTATTCGACATTAGATATTCGGATTTAGAAATTTCCCTCAGCGTTCCATTCCTTTATATTGCAATTCATAGAGTTTGTAGTAAATTCCCCTATGCTTAATAAGTTCTTGATGGCTTCCCTCTTCAGCGATTCGACCTTTGTGAATTACAACGATCCTATCAACATTCTGTATAGTTGAGAGCCGGTGTGCGATAATAACCGAGGTTCGGTTTTCCATAATCTTATGCAGTGCGTCCTGAATAAGCATCTCAGTTTCAGTATCAATATTTGAAGTAGCTTCATCCAGCACAAAAACACTTGGATCCCCGACCAGTACACGAGCAAAGGCAAGGAGCTGGCGTTGACCTGCAGAAAGCACAGAGCCCCGCTCTTTTGCGTCAGCGTCATATCCTTTTGGAAGTTTTGAGATGAATCTGTCTGCATTAGCATATTTGGCTGCCTGAATGATCTGTTCTTCGGAAATATCTTGTCGGAACAAAGAGATATTATCGCGTATCTTGCCTGAGAAAATAAAGACATCCTGGTGTACCACACCGATATTGTAGCGCAGTTCTTCGAGATTATAATTTTTAATAGACTTTCCGTCGATCAGAATATTGCCTTTTTGGAATGGATAGAATGAGCTGACAAGCTTCACAAGAGTAGTTTTACCACCACCTGTCGAGCCCACAAGCGCAACTTTTTCACCTTTTGTAATTTTCAGGTTTATATCCTTGAGAATCCAATCTTCGTTCTTATAAGCCATCCATACATTTTTGAATTCGATCTCACCCTGCAAGCGTTTAGGATACTGGGGCAGCGTAGAATAATGCTCTTCTTTTTCATCCATGAGTTTGAAGATACGCTCCAGCGCAGCCATTGCGGACTGCATCACATTGTATTTCTGACTCAGGTCATAGAGTGGATCGAAGAAACGGTGCACATAACTGATGAACACGACCAGCACACCAAGTGACATTTTATCCTGCAGGATGCTTCCCCCACCGTACCAGATGATAAGCGCAATCGCAAGATGAACCATCACGTCGATAAGCGGACGAAATACTGCAAAGATACGTAACTGCTTTCTCTCAGCTTCGAAATAATCCTGTGTAACACTCTCAAATTCATTCTGTTTCTTCTTCTCCTGATGAAAAAGCTGGATGGTCTGAATACCGGAAATATTTTCACTCAAACTTGTATTGATCTTTGCAAGGCGAATCCTCACAAGGCGATAGACTTTGCGGATATCGACTTTGAATTTGAGCATGAAGAAAATGACAAAAGGTAGCACGACAAAGGTAATGAACGCCAGTTTCCAGTTGATAATGAACATCACAATGAGAATCGCCAGCATCATGAAAATATCCTGCACCAGCGTGATAAGACCTTCGCCGAGCATTTCTGACAGAGCATTTACGTCATTGGTAACGCGGGTTACCAGCCGTCCGATCGGGTTTTTATCAAAGAAGGACATGGGAAGTTTCTGCAGGTGTTTGAAAAGCTTCATGCGCAGATCATACATAGAGTGCATTGCACCGTATTGGGTGAGATATATTTGCACATAGCTGAATATAAATCTTAGAACGAGAAATACAAAGAAAATGATCGCAAGGGTCTTCAAGCCACTGATGTCTCTCGAACGAAGTATTTTCGTATCATCAATACTCAGCTCGGATAGGTTTTTCTGAGGAATGATGTAGTATTTCCCAAAGGGTTTCAGATAAGCAGGATTGCTTTCTGCGATGGGTGTGTTCTTATTATTTATCGGGTAAGCAGCATAGATGTCTTTGCTGATGCAACCATTGGTGAGCAGCATTTGATAATGCTTTGGCAGCAATTTATCAATATTGTAGCTGTGTATAAGTACTTTACTATCCTGCTGACTCACTACGAACTTTTTATATCTTTTCGTGAAATGTTCCTTCAGTTCGGGATTGTTTTCTACAGAGAGGATTTTGAGAGAAGGATTGATATATTCGTCAATAGCATATTTGGTGATATATGGAATTGAGATCGCGAAGAAAGCAATAATGATCAATATGAAGAAGGAGATAATGAAGTAGACCTTATAGGGCGCAAGGTACGTGAACAGGCGCTTCATCAACTTGGAGTCGAGCACCTTGCCGCTGTCTTTTTCTTCTTCGAATGCTGATGAAAATCTTCGCATATTACATTTCCAGTTCTTCTCTTAACTTTTGACGATTATAAATGTCCGTATAAATCCCTTTGAGCTCAAGCAGTGTTTTATGAGTGCCCTGCTCCACGACCTTGCCATTCGACAGCACAATTATCTTATCCGCATGCTGCATGGTAGAAATTCTGTGCGCAATGATGAGCACGGTTTTATTCTTCTGGCTCCCCCTTATATTTTTCAGAATGATCTCTTCTGTTTCCGTATCTACAGAGGAAAATGCGTCATCCAGCACAAGTATCGGTGCATCCTTAATAAGAGCTCTGGAAAGTGCCAGACGCTGTTTCTGACCTCCTGAGAGTGAAACTCCCCGTTCCCCGATTATCGAGTCAAACTCCATCTCGAAACCCTTAATATCATTGTAAAATTGTGATATTTGGGCTATTTCTACAACATCTTCTTCAGTAACGTTTTCATTGCCGAATTGAATGTTTTCTTTTACTGACGATGCAAAGAGAAAGATGTCCTGGGTAACCACTGCGATTGACTGGCGGAGAGTTTCCAGCGGGATTTGATATATCTCGTGGTCATCAATATATATTTCATTTTTGGGAGGATTGAACAGTCGTGTAAGAAGTTTGATTATCGTGCTTTTTCCTTCACCTGTCCTACCCACGATCGCAAGGGTTTCACCTGCTTTAATATTGATTGAAATATCTGAGAGCACTGGCACTTCTGTATCAGGATATGTATAATGGAGATTCTTGAGACTGATGTCTCCGTGCAACGAAGTGATAGATCTGTCCACACAGGGTTCGTCGTATATCTCGGGTTTCTGGTGCATGATATCCTGAATTCTGTTGAGAGATGCAGTCCCGCGCTGATAGAGATTCACGATCCATCCAACAGCGATCACTGGCCATGTAATGAGGTGAAGATAGCTCGTGAACGCAACGAATTCCCCGATTGTGATCTCTCGAAGAATGGTTTTAGTTCCGCCTATATAGAGCGTTACCATCAGACTAATGCCGATTATTGCAAACATGAGCGGGAAGAACATACCCCATATTTTCACAAGTTTCATATTCTGGTTAACAAGGTCTTCTGCAACCTCTCCAACACGGGCTTCATAGGCATTTTCTCGAACAAAAGATTTTATGATACGAACGCCGGAAATCGTCTCCTGCGCCCTGTCAGAAAGATGGGCAAAGATTTCCTGCACTTTTTTAAACAGACGATGAACTTTTTTGCCGAAATATATGGTCACAAATGTTACAATAGGAAGCGGAATGATCACATAGAGGGTCATTTTCAGGTTGATGTTGCTCATAAGCAGGAAGGAACCGAGCGTCACAAAAAACACATCAAACATAAGCACAACACCAATCCCGAAAAGCATGCGCACCGCATTAAGGTCATTGGTGGCATATGCCATGAGATCACCGGTATTATGATTTTGAAAAAAGCGGGGAGATAGCTTTTGCAGATGCTCATAATAATCGTTGCGGATCTTCTTTTCTATCTTGAATGAATTGGTTATGAGTAATACCCGCCACAGGAAACGCAGTACTGCCATAAAAATCGCAAGCCCGAAAATGATGCCTGCATACATCAAAATGGCATTCATAGTGAAGCTGGGATTGTGCAAACTATCGATCACATGTTGGATGATCTTTGGCACGACCATCTGAATTGCGTCAACAATGATAAGGCAGAGCACACCAATGGCAATGCTCTTCTTATATTGCTTAAGATAGGAGATTATCAGCTTCAGATTTTTCATAGTTTAAGATGCATTTTTGGGGAGGATCAGGGAAGTGCGTCCAGCAATTTTTTTGCCTCAGCTCCCCAATTGGAGTTTGTTCCGTAGCGTTCAATGACATTTTTGTAGAACAGACGAGCTTTATCAAATTTCTGAAGTTTCTCGTATGCGATTGCAATTTTGACGTTGGCATTCACATACCACTGGTCCAAATAGCTGTAATCATACACGATCTTGAGGAGCGCTTCCACTGCTTGGTCATACTCCTTGAGCCCATAATACGATTCCCCTATCCAGTAGATTATCTCAGCTTTGACTTCGCTGTCCGTAAATTTATCCTGGATTGACTTGAAAAGCTGTATTGCCTTCCTGTATTCTTTATCCATATAATAGCAATAGGAAATCTCGAAGATCGTTTGAGGGGTCATCTCAGGCGAACCGAAGCGATCTATCAGCACCTGGTATGCCTCGATAGCCAGCATCCACTCACCCATAGATTTGCATGTAAGTGCAAAATTCTCGATCGCCTGCATTGCATAGGTTCCCTCAGTATCACGCTGAATTACTTTATGATAATATTCCAATGCATCCTGAAAATTGCCTTCGCTGAAGTTCATTGAACCCAGTTTAAGATATACATTATTGATAAGATTGGAATCAGGAAATTTATCGATCAAGGTGGTAAGATACGTTTCTGCTTCTTCGAATTCTTTGTTCTCCAGCGCCATGATCGCTAACTCCAAATACGCATCATCTGCATATTTGGTAGTGCCATAATTTTTAATCACTTTTTCAAATAATTTCCGTGCTTTCTTCTGATCGAGCTGTGCATAATATATCCCTCTTTCGAGCGCAAGATGGGCTTCAATATCAACCTTGTCTTTAATGGCTGACTTATAATATTTCTCAAAAACTTCTGCCTGTGTTCGATTTTTCAATTTATAATATGCAACGATAGTGTTTTCTGCGATTTTTGACCAATCCAAATAGGAAAAACTTTCAAAGGGATCTTTGTAACTCTCGGCTAAGTTATAGATTTTTGTATAATTTGTCAGTGCGCTATTCACATCACCCACAAGCATATGGAGATCTGCAAGATGCTTAGTGTCGATGAGCATTGTGTCTTCTGCGGTAACCTGGCTAATGATCCGCCCATATTGCAGGATCGCGTAACTCAGATTGCCCTGCGCTTCATATATGCCCGCAAGGATGCGCCTGTCTTTACTTGTAAGCGCCTCGATTTTCATGGAAATTTCAATTGCCTCATCAAACTGCCCCTTATCAATATACAGATTTCGAAGTGTGCGCAGAAGCCCATCATCCGGTGCTTTTTCTGCGAGAATGGCGTAATATATAATCGCTTTCTCTTGCTCATTCATAGACAGATTAATGGATGCGAGGAGGTTGAGTGCTTCAATATAATTTTCCTGAGCTGTGTAGTTGTGTACATAGTATTCGAAATAGACTGCGCTCTGCGAATAGGATTTGAGTTGATAATATACATCTCCGACATTATAGAGCAGTTCGGGATCAGCATAGATAGTTTGTTCGTCAATTTTCTGGTACTGATTTCTAGCTGCTATGTATCCCTCATTTTTCAGATATAGATCGCCAAGATAGCGATATGCTTCATTTCTGATCTCAGCATTCCGTGAAAGCGTGGCAGCTTTTTGGAGGTACGTGATCGTCTGTTCTTCATATTCTCCTGATTCCATGAGTGCTTTCCCAAGTTTGAAATATACCTGTCCTATATAAGGAAATGTGTTATAAGCATCAACGAAATTGAGCGTGAGCTGTCGTAAGTTCGTGATGTAAAGCTCACTTCCTGGTTCGTAGGTTCTGGTTCTCAGCGTGATAAGATGGAATTCTGCATATGCTTTTTCAGGAATATCAGTATAATCAGTAACAATTGATTCAAAAATTTTTTGTGCATCAGCATAATATTTGTCAGCATCTTCATCTTCTTCAATTGCAGCTTTCTGTGCAAGCTTGATAAAAATTTCACCTTTTAATAATAACAGTTTTGGCTCACTTGTGAATAATGGGTCGCTCTCAAGAAGCTGGAGCGCTTTATTATAATCCTTAAGGTCCTGAGTGTAGATTTGTGCTATAGAAAATATTGTTGCTATGTAGTCATTATTTCGTACGAACTGAGCAAAGGTTTGAACCATATTTTCAAGTGCACGGCTCTCCTTTTTTGCCATAAATTGCTCAATATAATTCAACTTTGTAGATATGTTATTTCGCTCTTCGCTCGTGAGAGAATGTGTGGAAAGCGCATTAGTATAGTATTGTAATGCTTCATCATATTGACCGAGCTGTTCGCTGCAAAATGCAAGGTCCAGATACGCCTGTCCCCGCAGTTCGCTTTCCGGATAAATTGTCACAATAATACTATAGTAGTTCACCGCAGCAGAAAAATTTCGCAAATATTCTTGATAGAGCTGTCCAATATTATAATACATAGAATCGACCGCAGTAATGTGAGGATAGTTCTTGATGATCCCAAGGTAAGCAGAGATCGCAGGTTCGTACTCCTTTTGCTTTATATAGATTCGTGCACGTAATTGATGAATATCTTTTTGTGTTTCCAGCACGGCTTTTGTAAGATCAATGTTGTTCAGAATATTTATTGATTGAGTATAATTCTGGAGGTAATATTGTGCATATGCAAGTAGGTATTGGATTTGTGAGGTATGATCACTTACAGGAAAATTTTGCTCAAACTCATTGCAGGTAAGGGTGGTATTCCTATATTCATCGAGTGCGAATTCAAGTAATGCAATCTTATAGGCGATTTTATCACGCTGGGGATATGTGTCGAATTTTCGATAAAATTCCTTGTACTGTTCCAGGCATTTTTGCTTATCACCGCTTCGTTCGAGAAGTTCTGCATAAAGTAAAAGTAAAGACTGTTCAAATTCTCGAGGAATGGTTTCTGTAAGCCCTTTTTGCAGTAATTGCAGGGCTTGGTCAGGCATTTCATTATTGTAATAATATTGTGATAATTCCTGGATTGCTTTCCATTTTTCATCGGATTGAGGATACATATTAACAATCTTCAGGAGGGTCTGTTCATACTCTACAGGCATATTATGGAGTTGATACACAGACGCAAGAGAGAGCAGGATTCCTGGAATCTGGGCTTTGCCAGTAAAACTTTCAATGATATCCATTGATATGAGAATGGCTTCATTATACATACCTGCATTCTTCAACGCTGTGATGATCTTATTTAGCGATTGCAGTGCATAAGGGCTTTGCGGGTAATTATAGATCAGGTCCTGGTAATACTGAGCAGATTCGAAATAATTCTTGCTTTCGAAGAGACTTTCCGCAAGTTTGAAAACGGTCTGAGGATAGAGTGTTGTCTGCGGATGGTCTTCAATAAGACGTTTGTACGCAAAGGAAGCATTCACATATTGCTCGAGCTCCATATAAGAATTGCCCAAATAAAATTGTGCTTCTTCTGCAAGTGATGAACTAGGGTATTTCTGAATAATATTCTGAAATTTCCCTATTGCTTCCTCGTACAGTGTGTCGTCATACATTTTTTTCGCGAAGTCAAATTCTTCCTGAACACCTGCATTAAGCACTGAACTAACAAATATTATTACCAATATTACAAGTATTTGTTTCATAAAAAACCTCATGCATACCTTGCATTAATAGGAATACTCTCATCAACAACAGTTTCATAAAGCTCGGGATATTTGGTCAAAATGAGTATTCCTTTATTATTAGTTGATTTGATGAGATCGAATAATTTCTCACGAAGTATTTTTTCAAGATGATCTGCAGGTTCATCCAAGATCAGATATTCTGTCTTTACAGAAAAGGAAAAGATGATCTGTAACAATCTGAGTTCGCCGTATGATAATTCATATATATCTTTATGAAAAAAAAGTTCAATTTTTACATTAAATATTCCGCATAACTCTTTAATATTTTGTTTGATAGCAATTTCGTTATTTTGATGAGTTAAAAAATTGTATTCATCATGGATCAAGGGAAAAACAAATTGTTTTTCTGGATTCTGGAACAAAAATGCAACTTTATCAGACAGTTTTTTTTCTTTATGTAATGGAATATTATCTAATAGAATTTTTCCTTTGTCTGGTTTTATTTCACCGAAGAACAAGTTGAAAAGTGACGTCTTTCCTGAACCGGTTTCACCATATATACATTTTTTTTCATTATTATTCAGTTCGAATCCAAAATTATCAAAAAGTCGAGAATTGGATTTTCTCTTAGAATAGTTAAAGGTGAGATTTTGACAGAGAATACTCATGCAGGATTTTATCTAAATATTGTCTGGCTGCGTTTTGCACCAACAGAAATGATTTTTATCGGGATACCAAGCAGCTCTTCTACAGTTTGAACAAAGTCTTGGGCATTTTCAGGTAATTCTTCAAATTTTTTGAGCGAAGAAATATTCTCTTTCCATCCTGGAAGAGATATATATGATGGTTGAACCTTTTGCAAAAGCCGGGTTTCAACAGGATATTCTTCCAGTTCCAGACTATCTAATGTGTAACCTGTGCAGATATTGATCGTATCCAGACCGGAATAGACATCGAGCAGTGTGAGAGCGATCTCATCAAAGCCATTGAGCATTGCAGAAAACCTTGCTGCAACTGCATCGAACCATCCGCATCTGCGTGGGCGTCCGGTTGTGGTGCCATATTCTTGCCCTTTTTCGCGTATATATTCCCCCACCTTATCGCGTAGCTCTGTTGGGAAAGGTCCGTTACCAACACGGGTAACATATGCCTTCATTACACCAATTATTTTGTCTATGCTTCTTGGATTAATACCTGTACCGGTCAATGCTCCACCGATCGTTGAATTTGAGGATGTGACGTATGGGTATGTCCCAAAATCAATATCCAGGAGTGTTCCTTGAGCGCCTTCAAAAAGAATATTTTTATTTTCTTTGATCATATTGTTTATCATATATGGAGTGTTACTGATAAAAGGTTTGAGTTGAATTCCAATCTCATATAGCATTTCTACTGAATCTTCTAGGCTAATATTTTCAAGCCAAGAACCTAGCAGATCCCTTTTATTATTGATCAGGTTTGACATTCTGAAAGTAAGATATTCCTTATCAAGCAAATCACCCATGCGGAGCCCCAATCGTGCTGCCTTGTCCGCATATGTAGGGCCAATGCCTGCCTTTGTCGTTCCAATTGCCTGTTTCCCACTCAATTTTTCACCAAGCTCGTCAAGATAGGTCTGGATAGGGAGTGTAAGATGTGCTTGTGAGCTAATGAAAAACCTATCTGCAAGATGAATACCTTTTGATTCGATGTCCTGGATTTCCTGCAATAATCGTTCAAGATTGACAACAACACCATTTCCTATAATACATATCATTTCAGGATTAAGGATGCCAACCGGAATTATATGGAATTTATATGTTGTGTCACCATGAACAACGGTATGACCTGCATTGCATCCTCCTTGAAAGCGCACAATAGCATCCATATTTATAGCAAGTGCATCAACGATCTTTGCCTTTGCTTCATCTCCCCATAATGCTCCTAAGACGACAGTTACTGACATTTGAAACCTCTTTTATAATATTCTTGAATATTTATCATAGGCGCATAACTCTGTGTCAACAAAATCGTAAGAAGAAATGAAAGTCTTGACACAATCATCAGCATTGGTGAAAAAGCAATTGAATAATTATTTCAGGAGTTCATATGAGCCAAAACAGTATAGTAGAAATGCGTGAGCTTGCTCAAAAAATTTGTTCCCTTTCTAATGAGGTTGAAATTGAGGTTATGATCTTTAAAAATAAAAGTGCACTTACACGTTATGCAGATAACTATATTCATCAGAATGTAAGCGACACCTCATATCATATCAGAATACGCACGATAATGGGCAAAAAGACGGCAACCGCAACCACAAATAAATTGGATGATGTTTCTCTTAATTATACTTTGCAGTCTGCAATCGATGCGACGAAAATGCAAAGGGATAATGAGAAACTGCTTCCACTTCCCAAGCAGCAGAAATATCAAAAGGTCGATAACTTTTGTAAAGCTACTGATAAATTTTCCCCACAACAGCGTGCTGAAAGTATCACAAAAGCTGTGAATACCTGTAAGAAAAATAACCTTAAAGGAGCAGGAATATTTTCTAATTCCACTTCTGAAATTGCACTTGCAAACTCTCAAGGGCTTTTCGCATATGACATCTCTACAAATGCAGAATTCAGCATTACTGCAATGGATGGAGCTGCATCGGGCTGGCATGAGATCATAAAAAAAGACATCCACAAGATCGATGTGGAAAAAGCAGCCAAAATAGCTGTCGAAAAGGCGCTTAAGAGCAAGTATCCTGAGAGTTTGAAACCCGGTAAATATACCGTTATTATGGAACCGGCAGCCGTTGCAGAATTTGTGCTTTTCCTTTTGTGGAGAGGATTTAACGGCATGGACTATCTTGAAGGGACAACTTTCCTCAAAGATGGATTGAATAAAAAAGTATTTTCAGAAAAACTTAATGTTTTTGAAGATCCCTATAACCCGATCATCGGCTCACAACCTTTTGATTTCGAAGGAATGCCTGTGAAACCCCTGACCCTTGTTGAGAAAGGTATCCCGAAAGCTTTTGCAACTAACCGATGGATTGCAAAAGAGGCAGGTGTTGATAATAACGGACATGCAATTCCATTACCTACACAGGCAGCATATCCTTTTGCAATGAGGTTTGAAACCGGAAAGAGTTCGGTCGAGAAGATGATAAAGAATACTGAAAAAGGTGTGCTTGTAACTCATTTCCATTATTCAAATATCATTGACCCGATCACATTATTGGTTACCGGAATGACAAGAGATGGATTTTTCACTGTTGAGAATGGGAAGATCACCAAACCTCTTAAAAATATGCGTTTTACGGATAGTGTTATAAATATTTTCTCCAACATAGATGAGATCGGAGATACTGCTGAGATCGCAGGTGCTTTCTTTGGCGGCGGTTTCCTGGTACCTGCAATGAAGATCAGCAATTTCAACTTTTCGAGCGGAACAGAATTTTAAATAGCTACTGTTCACAAAATTTAAAAGATATAGTACACAGATGAACACTGATTAAGCAGATTAACGCTGAAAGAAATTTATTAAATAATTCGTAGAGGAGGCACTATCGTTTTTTTTAACGCTGATATGAGTAGAAAGTCTAACAACACAATTTCTTGACTTCTAAGATTATAGAAATGAATTAAGCATCTATGAAAATTCTACTTACTTTTATCGGGAACAATGATTGCTACATCGATGAAAAACCTGGAGCAATTTTATCAATTTTGAAAGAGATCAAATTTGATAAACTGTATATCTTATACAATAACGAAAAATATTTAAAACCTGCATCTGACATACTTAGATACTGCAGGAAAAATCATCCACGTGTAGATGTTTTCTATCAGGAAGCGTTAACTGGAAATCCCATTGATTATAATACCGTTTATCCGGCGATGTATTCTGCAGTTAAGAAAGTGCTTGAAGAAAACAGAAATGAGAATGCAGATTATACTATTTCAATAACATCCGGTACTCCCACAATGCATGCATGCTGGATATTTTTGCAGCAGGGTGGTGTGATTGATGCAGAACTTATTCAGGTTTCAAGGGAAAAAGGAATCTCAAATATTGATTTTAATCTGGATGATTTCCCACAAATTCAAGATGTTGATGAAGTAAAAACTAAACTCACAAAACTATCAAGAGAAAATAAGAACCTCAAAGAAAATCTTAAATTGGAATATGATAATATCATTGGGAATTGTGATGCAATAAAAAAGATCAAAGAAAAGATAATGCTACTTTCTGATTATGATATACCTGTATTCATTAGTGGAGAAAGCGGTACCGGCAAAGAGCTGGTTGCTGAAGCTTTACACTATAACAGCAAAAGAAAAGAACAACCATTCATCAAAATTAATTGCGGAGCAATAAGCCCTGAATTATTTGAAAGTGAATTTTTCGGACATAAAAAAGGATCATTTACGGGTGCGATACAAGACAAAGAAGGTAAATTCAAGGAAGCAGATAAAGGGACTATATTTCTGGATGAAATTGCTGACCTGCCTTTGCAGATGCAGGTAAAATTATTCCGAGTCCTTGAAGAAGGTACAATACAGCCAGTTGGCGGCAAGGAAGACAAGGTCGATGTGAGATTAATTACTGCAACTAACAAAGATTTGAACAAACTTGTCGAAACTGGAGGTTTTAGAGAAGAACTTTTATATAGAATCGTAAAACAAAAAATCGAATTGCCACCATTAAAGTACAGACACAATGACATTGTACTCCTTGCAAATTATTGTATTAGCAAATTGAACCAGAAGCACAGGCAAGAGAAAGAAATAACCAAGGACGCAATTGAAATAATTACGAAACACAATTGGCCTGGCAATATCCGGGAACTTTTCTCTGTATTGGAAAATGCTTATATATATCCGGGAAAACAAATTGATGGTTCAAAAATAGATTTGCATTCTATAAATATGAGTCCTAAAAAGGTTTTTATACCTGAAGATGGATTGGATTTCGATAGAGATATACCAAAAGCATATTACGAAGAGGCATTGAAAATAACAAATGGAAATGCGGCTGCTGCAGCAAGATTGTTAAAATTGGAAGAGCATACATTTAGAGCACGATTGAAGAAATTAGGTCTTGAAAAGTAAATGTTTCTACTTGAAGAAGTAAAAATTATTACTTGCGGTTATATATTTAGAAGACTCAATATGCCGTAATTTACATCCATAGTGTGAATTAGGTACTTTTCAATTTATTGGCACAGAAAGTGTAATAAAGTTATTTAAAAATATGTGGATGTGCCATGAAAGAAATATTTGCTTGCTTTATCATAATAATTGCTGCAGCTTTTATATGTGCTTTCCCTTTAATCGGTTTATTCGTTGTCATTGGTTTAGTTTACATTGCTTACAGGTTATTAAATCAACTAGATAAAAAAGGTGTTAAATGAATAAAAATAGTGAAAACCAGACTTTGCAAGAGCTAAAAAGTAAAATTAGAGAGAATCCTGAAGATAACACTTTGATTGAAAAATTAGCAGAACATTTTGAACGTGAAAAACAATATGATCTAGCTATCGAACAATATGAGAAACTACTGAAAATAATTGAAAAATCTATTAAAGAAAATACTCAGAAATTAAACAATGTAATAGAAAAAAAATCTCTAAGTGAATTTGAAGATCGGGATAAGATTATTGAACTTCTAAAATTTAATAATAATATATTACCAGGTTATTTTAACGAAATTGAAAATAAAATAAATTTTTGTTACTATAAACAAAAAGATTATACGAGAGCTCAAAAAGGATATAATAAAGTTTTAAAGAAGGATCCAGATAATGAATTTGCAAAAATAGGAATGGCAATATCCTATTACAAGTTGAAAAAAAATATTTATTCTTACGATTATATAAAAGAAATTCATAGATTTAGCGAAGATGAAATTGGTTTAGAATATTACAAAACAATAGTTGAGATAACTGAATATTTTAAATCAAATGGTGAATATGAAAAAGCAATTAATTTGTATGATAAAATAGATCCCTGGGATTATTTACAAATATATGGAGCACCTCTGAGAGATGAAATATCTTTAGTTTATAAAGAACATCTAGCAAAATTCGACGAAGATACCAAAATTAAAATATATGAATTAAATAGTAAAATTGCAAATAAAGAAATAGAACACGAGAATGAGATACATAAAGTAAAAATTGAAGAACGTGATAAGATATTATCCAACTTGTCTCATTCAATAAAAAATCTTATCAGCACAGTCATAGATCCATTAACCAATTTAAAAGAAGATAAGCAATATAAAGATATAATTATAGATAATGCATTGAAGGGTGCAGATCTCATTCGCAAGATAGTGAACGCGATGAACCTTTCTTTCAAAGGTTCTTTTGATGATTTTATATATGATGCCGCACACGCTATAGACGATGACAGTATAACCATCGAAAGTATAATTATTGAATCTTTAAAACATTCTATTAGCAATATGTTCGACAGCAAATACTTTGGAAATTTCATGAGGAACTATTTCTCTGATAAGAAATTATATTCAGAAGCTAAAAATGATTGGAATCAAATTTCATCACATCCACAGCTGATAAAATTTATAAAAAAACACATGTTTGATATTGAATTAAGCATTGATAGTGCTAAAAATCTAACAATCGGGAATGAGAAGGGTTCAGCAATAAAATTTCAAATATTATTTCAGGAAATTATTCTGAATGCTGTAAAATATGCTTCGTTTGTCGAAAGGAATAGTAGAAAAATCAACATAAAATTTGTTACCAAAAAAGGTGATGTTCAATTTGAAGTTTCAAATTCATATAGAAAGGGTGAAATGACCAAGACAACCGGTTTGGGTAAGATCATTATTCAAAATTTCTGCAAGCTTCTTAGAACAGAGCCTGAAATTAGAGAGAATGAAGCTAATTATTTATTATCTATGAGATTTAAAAATGTTTGGAGTAATGATGGCAAAGTTCAGTAAAGATAAGAAAATTACAATCTCAGCAATTAATGAATATGCTAAAAAAATTAGTAATGGAGATCATTCAAGTTTAAATTATCTTACGATAGCTCTTTTGTATCAAGAAATTGGAAAATTCGAAGAAGCGCTAAAAAATATTGAAATGATCTCGGGTGAAGAAGAACCTGACCAATATTACTATCATAAAGGATTAATCCTTTATAAACAAGGGAAATACAAAGAAGCTATAGACCTATTTTATAAAATACTGAAAATGGATTCTGAATGGGATTTAGAAGCAGTGAAATGTATCATTTCATCATATATTGATAGTGGGAAGTATGATGAAGCCTACATTTTCCATATGAATGAAGGATATGAAGAAGTAAAAGGTTATGAAAACCTCAATATTGAAGACATACGGATTGATGATATAAGGGCATTGGCTGATCATTATATAGAAAGAGGGAAATATACAAAGGCAAAGAAAGTATTCACAAAATTTACAATATTTCCTTACATACAATTAGAAGATTGGGAACAAGTTGACGCTGAGATTCAGAGAATTAATGATATTAGACGAAAACAGGATGTTGAAAGTTCTAAAGTCCAAGAACGAGATAGAATATTATCAAACCTTTCTCATTCAATTAAAAATCTTATCAGTACTATTATTGATCCATTGTCTAATCTACATGAGGAGAAAGAATATAAGGATGTAGTTGTTGAAAATGCGCTTAAAGGAGCTGACCTTATTAGGGAGATTGTTAATGCGATGAATCTATCTTATAAAGGGTCCATCAAAGATTTCCAATATGATGCAAAACATAACGAAAGCCCGGATTGTCTTTCGATGAATCAAATAATAATAGAATCTCTAAAACATTCTGTAAGCAACATGTTCGACAGTAAGTATTTTGGTAATTTCATGAGAAATTATTTCTCAAATAAAAATATATATTCTGAAGCAAAGAACAGATGGAATAAGACCACATCGCTAGAAGAAATTACACAGTTCGTTAGGAAATATATGTTCGATTTTAACATGGATATTCATGAGGCAAAGGATTTATCTGTCGGAAATGAAAAGGGATCTGCAATAAAATTTCAAATATTATTTCAAGAGATAATATTGAATGCAGTTAAATATGTATCCTTCTTAGAAAGAGAGAAAAGATTACTTTCAATAGAATTAAAAATAATAAAAGGAAAAGTGGTATTTAAAACAGAAAATTCGTATCAAAAGGGTCAAGGAACTAAATCTACAGGGCTTGGACATATTATCATTGAGAATTTCGCAAAACTCCTAAACACAAAACCAGAAATTAAACAAAATGGGAATTATGTTGTGAGCATTTCATTTAGAAATTTATGGATTAATCCGAGAAAGGATCAAAAATGAGAATGAAAATATTATATGTAGAAGATGAGATCACAAAAAATATCTCAAAATTAAAACGTCTGTTCAAGAAATATTTAAATGAAGAAATAATTGATGAGCTTAACAAGATTGAGGATGATGAATATGGAGCAGACGAAAAAGAGATAGAGAGGATAATTGAAAAATCCGATTTCATTGATCTTGAATATTCTTTTCAGGGTGCTTTGGATAAAATAATAAATAATCATGAGGAATATTGCATATTTATCGTGGACAGAAATCTCTCATCCTATGCATACGATATTGAATCTCTCAAAGCAATTGATGGTTCATTTTCTAAAATACAATATGAGAAATTCAGAGAACGAGAGGGAGATTATCTTTTAGAAAAACTCATTTATGAAAAAGAAGATGTGCTAAACAGGTTCTACTTTCTTACCGCATATTCTGCGAGTGAATTACCCAATAAAGAGGAAATTTCTAAACACATTGATTTCAGAAAGTTTAGAGAGGAAAATATTATTGAGAAATCAAACCGTGAAAGAGAGCAAAATCTCATTTCAATAATCAATAATGCTGAGATTTTAAACATTCACTTCGAGAATAAGGACTATATCGATTTCATGAAAGCAATAAGTGGAAAACTTAGCACGAGCAACATTGTGGATTTTGTTGAGTTAATAAGGACTCAATATTCTGAAGAGGCACAAACCATAGAAATGAATCTTGGCAGGATAAGAAAGATCACTGAGTATATTCTGAGTTTTATAGCTAAAAACTTTAAAGCTCCACGAGATCGCTACACAAAGAAAAAGGAAGATCAAATTGTATTTGGAAAGGTTGTTTCCTGGTTAAGTAATAAAATAGGAGAAAAAAAGGAGTATAGATTAAATTCCAATGTTATTATTGAGAGCTATTTATATAATATCCAATCAATATGTTCAGAGTTTGGTGTTCATAGAAATGAATCAAAGGAAACGAGCTTCTTTCCAACCAGTAATACTGTGAAAGCGTTAGTGTTTGAACTAAAAGAGATAATGCTTTGGGCGAAATCGATATTGTAAAATATACCTAAGTTTCACCCCCGACTCATCTTTTCAAGCTGAGTCGGGCTTCGTCACGAGTCAGCCACAAAGGGAATGACTCGGGATTATCAAAATAGAGTCAAAAAAAAAGGGCACTCAATGGTGCCCTTTAATATTTATGCTAACTAAATTAATCTTCTATTGCTTCGACATTTGCTCGAGGTACAGTAATTTCAATTCCATCTTCCATTTTTGCTTTGAGAACTCGCACTTTTGTTTCGGATTCCACTACAACAAGTTCTTCAGGAAGTCCGGTAACTGTGCATATTTCTCCGAAATGCGGTTCTCTTACAATTCGAATAATACTACCAATTTTTAATCCAGAGATCTCTTTCTTTTTTGCTTTTAGCTCTTCTTTTTTGAAGGGAATTGGTATTATGATCTCAGGTCTCATCACACCGGCTCGAATCTGTGTTTTGCCATGCATGGAAACTTTATAGCCCTCGAATTCTTTCAATATTTCGAAAGTCTTTGCAGCCATTTTGATAGGACCGAATCCTTCTGTAAGAACGATTGTCAAACCGATCTCTTCATGCCCTGTAATTGCCACACCGATATCATAACCCAGCATATCCTTAAGATCCTGATCGTCGATACCGCCGATAATAATACCTTTAGCATTGACCTGAATAGCTTTTTTAATAGCTGGTAAACGTACAATAGTACCACCTACAATGATTTTATCTTTGCATGAATTATCTATCTGCTCAGGCATAAGTTCAGAATCAGGAGCATCAACGAGAACTTTAATTTCACCGGTTATCTCACCGCCAATACCAAAGATTCCCTGAATATATGCAGATTTGTTTTCGACCACAACACCTTCATTTTCATATACTTTGCTGACCACACCATCAATGAAAGCTTTCACGGTTATTGGGACTGGTGGCTCACGAAGAAGAACCTGCCCTGTGATACTTGAGATATTTTCTATCGAACCGGTGATAGGAGATTTCACTATATTTTTGAAAAGACCGAATACGCTCTTGTTCATTGCAAGGGTTTCGTTTTTTTTGATCTTTTCGCCTTCCTTTTTCCGCATTTTGGATAGAACATCAGAAGGGGGAACGCCGAGTTTATTGCCAATATTAATTGCAATAACGTCACCTGGCAAGTCGGTTTTTGCAACATTGTCTTCTGCGGTAACCTTATCGCCAACTTTTACAACAACATCACCTTTGAGAGGAAGAATTCTGTCTTTTCTCAGTATAATACTTTTTGTTATTGTCAATCCGGGAGTATATGCTTGTGCCATGTGAACCTCCTATGATAACCAATTTTCGGGATAGACTTCCATAGCCATCATCCACTTTTTCAACGATTGTACGCGTGCTGCATTATCTTCTGGAATATGAGCAGTCATTGTTTCTTTTTTCAATTTCTCATCGAAATAAAACTCTCTTCCACGAGTATCAATAATAATACCAACAACTCCGCCGGAAATCGTGGTTTCAACTTCATTGTTCTTACCCATGCCAAGATCAAGCCCGCTCATAGGTTTCAATGTTGCTTTTGCTTTCTCGTCAACTCCAAGATCCAGTTTGATCATCTCACCAAATGGTATATTCTCTTCGAATATCTCTCCATTCGGCAATTCAATCTTCGCACTTAGAGCAGTTTTGCCTTGTTTATACTTTCCTTTTGGAGCGATGCAGGTTCCAAGATGAATGAGACAGTCTTTCGTAAACACTTCTGTTGCTGCCTTTTCGCTGATACTTGCCAGAACACCAAGCTGGGGCATCATGAATATACTATCAACAGCAAGGCGCGTGATACCTTCCGGAAGAAATGCGTCGATCATCATCATTGCAGACTGATTTCTGCGAGGAGCATGAGACATCACACCACCACTGCCAACCAATATATCGAGAGTCATCATATTTACAATTGTTTCACCTGATGTTGATTGAGAGAATGCCTCAGAAATTTCTCTTTCTCTTTGAGTTCCTTTAAGGGTGACGGCAAATTCTTTATGCTGTTCAAAGGCAAGGCGAAGTGCTTCTTTTGCAATCGCCTGTTCAAGCATTAATTCTTCGGCAAGGAAAGGGATTGTAGTAGGTCTGATCATCTTATTTTTGATCATGTTGCGTAGTTGAGTTTCCGGAATATCAAAAGGAACCCAACGCAAAATGTTCTTGATACCTGTTGAAGCAAGCACATTGGAAATACTGTAACTCATTCCCAGATTTGCACTTACTGTCCTGTTGAACACCTGAGCGTCTGTAAAGACAGAGAATATGTCAGTTGTTGCTCCGCCGATATCCACACCCACAACTTCGATATTTTCGAGTCGTGCAATTGTCTGCATGATATTTCCGACAGCTCCAGGTGTAGGCATGATAGGTACCTCTTCAAGTTTTCCATTCTCTTTTATTGCTCTTGTCCAGGACATAAGTTTTTTATATCCGGGTGCTTGAGCCATAACATGTTCCATAAAGAGATCATGGATTTTATCGCGTGCAGGCCCAAGATTTTCTCTTTCAAGCACAGGACGAATGTTGTCTGTTATTATAAGATCGACTTTGTTTCCCAGTGTTTCTTTCACTGCTTCGCGAGCATCTTTGTTACCTGCATAAATAACAGGCAGCTTATACTCTGATCCGAGACGTGGTTTGGGATCTGCAGCAGCAATGATCTCGGCAAGTTCAACCACATGCTTGGTCGTTCCACCATCAATTCCTCCGGAGAGAAGTATCATGTCGGGACGCAGGTGCCGAATACGCTCGATCCTTTGGTGTGGTAGACGTTTGTCATTGCTCGCTAGCACATCCATAACAATTGCGCCTGCACCAAGAGCAGCACGCTCTGCGCTTTCACCGGTCATGCTTTTTACCACACCGGCAACCATCATCTGAAGTCCACCACCGGCACTACTGGTCGAAACATATGCATCAACACCCTTCTCGCCATCCTGGGGCACTTCGATCGTTTCATCTTTTATGATAGACCGGTCTTTTTCTCCTCGAATGTGCACGAGATCTTGAACCTCTTCGACAGCATTCAGCACACCTTTTGTCACGTCATCGAATGGTGCTTCCACCGTCGTGGGAGCTTCACCTCGCACGATCAAACGATATTCATTATCAATTTTTTTAATTAATATGGCTTTCGTCGTTGTACTACCACAGTCAGTAGCCAATATTGAACCTAGCTCTTTTGCCATATTTCCTCCGATTTATTTCACTTTATTTTTTAATATTTTTTTCTTCTTTTTCAATTCTTTTGCCTTTTTCTTTTCAGCTTTCAGCTTTCTATGGAAGTCTGCATCCATCTCGTCAATCTTATCAACAAGATATTTTACATTATCTCTATTCTCCAAAGAACATGCAAATTTTTGATATTCTTTGGGCTTAAAAATAAGCTCTGCAAAAGGAGCGATCATGTATAGGATCTGACTCGCAATAAAGTTCAAGGGTTTGAGTGATTCTATCAACAAAATTGCGGCAGAACCCATTCGTCTTTCGGCAATGAATTTTGCAGTCCTGTCCATTAATTCATGGGCATCGTTTTTTGAAACTTCTACAATAACATCCATATTACTTCACGCTCGCGCTAATGTGCATATGTAAATATGCTTCGCAAGATTTTCCTTTAATAAAAGTACGATTGATTTCATTGTTGATCCAGTTGTCAAAACATCGTCAACTAATAATAAAGATTTATTTTTAATAGTACCAAAATTTTCTAACTTAAATGCATTAGCAACATTTTTTTCACGCTCATGCTTTTTTAATCGTGTCTGTGTTTGCGTGAATTTTTCTCTGGTCAGCACATTCTTTAAAATTGGGATATTCAACTTCACTGATATAGCTTTTGCAATTATTTCAGATTGATTGAATCCACGAAATCTCTTCTTTGTTTTATGAAGTGGAACAGGGATGATATAATCAGTTTCAGAAATAAAGGAGTATGTCGAGATGATCTCGGCAAGTTTATATCCAAGAAAAGTACCGATCTTTTTGAATTCATTATATTTGAAATGATGTATCATTCTTTGAATTGGAAGGTTAAAAGAATATGCGCACACAACTTCATCAAAAGGATATTCCTTTTTGCATTCTTCGCAAATGAGACTTCCTAAAGTATCTTTGTTACAAAAAACACATAAGTTTTCCTTAACACGAACAAGCTCATCCGAGCATTTTTCGCAAAGGATTGCCGAATCCTCAATTCGTTTATTACAGGAAAAACACTGAGGTGGAAAGAAAAGATTGGAAAGTGCGCTCGCCACATTCATTTCTCAATAAATTCCTTTATGGAAAGGAAAATCTGCTGTCCATCTGTAACACCACACACAGGATCAGAAGTCCGTTCGGGATGCGGCATCATGCCGAGGACATTGCCTTTTTTATTAACTATGCCTGCAATATTGAGAAGCGATCCATTGGGATTTGAGATGTCATTCACAAGTCCTTCTTTATCGCAATACTGAAAGACAATCTGCCGATTATCTTGCAATGATCTCAATCCGTTTTCATCAATAAAATAGTTTCCTTCATTATGAGCAATTGGGATATCGAGAATCCGATCTTGTTCAATATTAAGAGTAAAAGGTGTTGAAATATTTACCGCTTTTACATATTGATGCTTGCAGATGAAAAGCAGGGACTTATTCTGCAGAAGCGCACCAGGAAGCAGTTTGGTTTCCGTAAGCACCTGAAATCCATTGCAGATGCCTATTACAAGTCCACCCTTATTAGCAAAAGAAATAACTTCCTTCATAATTGGACTGAATTTTGCGATTGCACCTGCACGAAGATAATCTCCGTAAGAAAATCCGCCGGGTATGATAATGCAATCCGGATCATTTAATGATGTATCCTTATGCCATACATACTCGACATCATCGCCCATGAGATTTTTTGCCACAAAATATGCATCATAATCACAGTTTGAGCCCGGAAATATTATTATATTATACTTCATATATTTTTTTCTAATTTACTAAACTGAACAAGCCAGAAACAAATAGGAAATATTAATCATTAATAAAGCCAACAATTTCTAAATCCGAATTCCTAATGTCAAATAAAATGACGAAGCCCAAATGTTAAATCATGCCCAAACAAAATATCCGAACACTAATCCTTTTATACTTGGTATTTGAAATTTATTAGAAATTTGATATTTGAAATTAGTCATTTAACTGATTTTATAAAAAGATTTCCACACATGCAAAACATTATACAAATTTTATTAATAAGATACTGACTTGCAATATATTATATTATTCGTTATGAATATCGTAACGATAGGTTTCAATATTCGGGTTTGCCAGAACTTTGTCGCAGATCTCATCAATTTCTTTTGATATATCGGCATTTTTTTTAGCATCAATGCTTACTTCGAACATCTTGCTTGCGCGAACTTCGGTTACATTATTATAACCTAGTGTGTGCAGCGCATTCATTATAACTTTACCTTGCGGATCAAGGACTTGAGGTTTGAGTGTAACATATATTGTTGCTTTTCGCACATTTACTCCTACATATTAATAATTTTAACCACGAAAATCACGAAAATGGTATTTAAAAAAATTATTTCATAAAACTTCATTTTATTAATTTTGTTTATTTTGTTTGTAACGGTGTCTTGTCGGGGCTTATCCGCCTGTTGATGGAGAAGACTGAAGTGCAGTGAAGAAGTGTGGTTCATCATATTTCTTTTATATATTAAAAACTCTTAAAAATATCGAATCAACATTATTGGTGAATTTATCTAAACTAAATATAGAGTTTATTTCGTCGTCATTCAAAATGGAGGTGAACACCTCGTTTTTTTTCAAAATATCTTGAAAATTTTCTTTTGTGTCCCAGCATTCCATTGCAGCTTTCTGTACGATCTTATATGCTTTTTCTCTTGAGATACCTTTTTGGGCAAGAGCAAGAAGCACGGACTGGCTATAGATCAGCCCATTTGTAAGATTTACATTTCCCATCATCTTTTCGGGAAACACAATAAGATTCTCAATAAGCGCAATCGTTTTAAGAAGCAAATAATGTATAAGCGACGTTGAGTCCGGAATGATAATTCTTTCAGCAGAAGAATGGCTGATATCCCGTTCATGCCAGAGTGCGTTATTTTCGAATGCTGTCATAGCATTACTGCGCAGGATACGAGCAAGACCGCAGATTCGCTCGGCAATGATAGGATTTTTCTTGTGAGGCATTGCAGAAGAACCCTTTTGTTCTTTCGAGAAATTCTCCTCCACTTCATGAACTTCTGTACGCTGGAGGTGTCGTATTTCAAGGGCGATTTTCTCAAGTGTGCTTCCGATGATCGCGATGGATGACAGGTATTCCGCATACCGGTCTCGTTGAATGACCTGGGTGGAAATGTTTACCGGTTTCAGTCCAAGCTTTTTGCATACATAGGTTTCCACTTCAATTGGAAGATGTGCATAATTGCCGACTGCTCCGGATATCTGCCCTACAGAGATCATTTCAATTGCTCTCTGCCAGCGAATGAGATTTCTGTGCATTTCATCATACCAGAGTGCAAGCTTAAGCCCGAAAGTTGTCGGCTCTGCATGAATGCCGTGGGAGCGCCCGATACAAAGCATGTCTTTATACTTATAGGCACTTTCTTTTAGAACATTCATACAAGTTTTGATCGAAGCAAGAATTATCTCTCCTGCCTGTTTCATCAGAATGGAATTTGCTGTATCGATCACATCGGAGGAAGTCATACCAAGATGGATATAACGTGCTGAGGGTCCCACATATTCTGCAACATTTGTCAGAAATGCAATCACGTCATGATGAACTTTATTCTCAATGTCGTTTATCTCTGAAACTTTAAACTGCACTTTTTGTTGAATATTCTTCAGATCAGCATCGGGAACCAAGCCAAGTTTGTTCATTGCTTCAGTTGCTGCGATCTCGACATTCAGCCAGGTTTCAAACTTATTTTCCAGACTCCATAAATGAGTCATTACCGGTAACGTATATCGTTCTATCATACTTCCTCTATTCATCCTCTATTATTTCTATCGGTATAGTGAGATCAATCTCGTTTGCTTCGATCTGCACATTTGCAGGCACTTCGAAATCAAATATGCTGTCCGAATAGTTGGGGAAATCCCATTTATCTATCTCGAGTGTGATTATTTCAATTTTGTTCTGGAGCACTGTGATCTGATATGGTAGATTTTTTTTGTATTTGGAGAACTGAATACGGATTTCGCGTATCTGAATAACTTCAAGATGAAATTTTTTATCAAAGATGTAATACACGCCATTGAATGGTGAGATCATGTAATATCCGAAATTTTCTACTACATCATAGCTGCCGGCAATACCCTGAACATTTACGAGCGAATCTACGGGTATTAAACGAGTTATCGTAAGCCGCTTCTGGTCGGGAATGAACACATTAACAAAATTATTCTGAAGAATGATCTGAGCTTTGGGGGCAGGTGAGAGACCTAAAATGCCGCCTGAGAATACATCAATTCGTACTTTTAAATCCTTTTTTCGTAGAAGGAAATTGGTCTTTATTTCAAAGCCGTTATAGTTGATATTTGCCAAACCTTCTGCCTTACATTCTTTCAAATAACTAAGATTTTCAATAATCTTATTTTGAATCTCAAATGTATTGTACTTGCCGGATTTCACAGAACTGCAACCGAGAAGAGCAATTAAGGATAGAATTCCGATAATATATTTATTCATTTGATCCTTTTAATTTTCATTTTATAAATATAACGAAAAAACTGAATATCCAAATTACCTACTTGATTCTTCAAATTACTAATTATTCTCTTCATTTTCGTTGATCTCGGGCACTCGTTTTTTCCTAAAAATCGAGATATAGCCGATTATTCCTGCGATCATCATGAACGAACTCATAATTTGCCCCATTGTCATAAAGCCGATGAGATGGCCAAGTTGAGCATCAGGTTCGCGCACAAATTCCACAAGAAACCTGAAGAGTCCATAAAAAAAGATGAAGCTCCAAAATACAAATCCTTTTCGCACATTCTTTTTTATGAGGGTAAATAATATGATGAAAAGCAAAATGCCTTCGAGAAATAATTCATAGAGTTGAGATGGATGTCTTGCAACCTGCTCTCCAGGGAAAAGCATACCCCATGGGAGGTTGGTCGCTCTTCCGTAAAGCTCCGCATTAATGAAATTTCCAAGTCTTCCAAGCGCCAGTCCTATCGGTGCGACCACGACAGTCGGATCAGCTAATTTATAAAAATCATAATGATATTTTCTGCAGAACTCATATCCGAATAAAATCGTTGCGATCATTCCGCCGTGGAATGACATTCCTCCATGCCAGACAGCAAAAATTTCAAGAGGATTTCGAAATATTTCCTGGAAATTATAAAAAAGCATGTAGCCAAGTCTGCCACCAATAATGACCCCAAGTATGAGGTAAAAAAACAGGTTTTCAAAATCGGATTTTTTAATATAGACTTCACGTTCCTTGTAGAGTCTTTTCAAGAGGAAATATCCAATAACAAAGGAGATAATGTACATCAGTGCATACCATCTTATCTCGAAAGGTCCAATAGCGAGAGATCCGATCGAAAATTCAGGTATGGTTGCAAGTGACGGATTTATTTCAGGGTAAGGTATCATGATACTGAATCCATTTTTTGTTGTATGGCATTATACCAGAGGTCATATAACTCGTTAATTTCGCAGGAAATAATGTCATTTATTTGAAATGTCTTATCAGCAACTTTTCCAAGTATTTGATAGGGTGCATTATTTTTATTTATTACTTGAATAAGTGAAGGAACATCTTTTTCTTCGAGAGATACTATGATTCGTGAATGGGCTTCTCCAAAAAGTTCGATGTCAGGGCGATAGGTATAATTCATTTCAATTTTGGCACCGAGTAATCCTTCAGGATTGAAGCAGCTTTCCGCCAATGTTAATGCAAGTCCACCTTCCGAGCAATCATGAGCAGATTTTATGATGCCTTCTCTAATAGCTTCAAAGCATATATCCTGAATTTTCTTTTCATGTTCCAGATCAACTTTGGGTGCATACCCAGCGATTGTATCGTACTCAACTGCGAGATATTCTGATCCGCCAATTATATTGCAGGATTTTCCCAGCAGGACGATCACGTCTCCAATAGCTTTAAAATATTGAGTTGTGGCTAAGTTCATATCTTCTAATAATCCTATCATCCCGATAGTTGGAGTCGGATACACTGCGCTTTTTACGGTCTCATTATAAAAACTCACATTGCCGCCGGTCACAGGAGTTTTGAAGAATCTACACGCATCCCCCATGCCGCGAATGCATTCTGAGAATGTCCAGTACATTTCCTTTTTATATGGATTTCCAAAATTAAGGCAATTCGTGATAGCAAGAGGTTTTCCGCCTGAGCATACAATATTTCTGGCAGCTTCTGCAACAGCTCCTTTTGCACCTTCGTAGGGATTGAGATAACAATATTTTCCATTGCAGTCTGTGGTCATAGCAAGCGCTTTATTCGTGCCTTTTATTCTTACAACCGCTGCATCCGATCCGGGCTCTACAACAGAATTGATTCTTACCATATGATCATATTGGGTATATAAATAATTCTTGCTGGCTATGTTTGGAGAAGAGAGTAGTTTTTTCAAAACGTCATTATAATCTTTGGGTTCTTCTATACTATCTGGATCAAAGGAATGCACATTCTCAAGATAGGATGGATATTGAGTTTCCCTCACATATACAGGCGCTTCACCACCAAGCACAAGAGTCTGGACAGGAATATCTGCAACAACAATTCCATTTTCTCGTACTCGTAAATTTCCGTCTTCTGTCACCTCACCAATCTTAACGACATGCAGATCCCATTTTTCATAGACCTCTTGCACTTTTCCGAAGTTTTTCGGCTCGATAACCAGCAGCATACGTTCCTGTGATTCGGAAAGCATGATCTCGTAGGGCGTCATCCCGCTTTCTCTCTTGGGAACGAGTGATACATCGATATCAACACCGGTTCCTGCTTTTGCAGCCATCTCTGCAGATGAGCAGGTCAGACCTGCTGCTCCCATATCCTGGATGCCCACTACAAGGTTTTGCTTAATTACATCGAGTGTAGCTTCGAGGAGCAGTTTTTCCATGAATGGGTCCCCTACCTGCACAGAGGTTCTTTTTTCAGCGGATTCCTCAGTAAGTTCCACAGATGCAAAGGTTGCGCCGTGAATACCGTCCCTTCCTGTGGAAGAACCGACATACAGTACATAATTTCCAACACCGTAGGCAGCAGCAGTTGCAATATTTTCATGTTTGAGAATCCCTACAGTCATTGCATTCACAAGCGGATTTCCCTCGTAGCTGTCATCGAAATATATTTCTCCGCCTACTGTAGGAATGCCCATGCAGTTGCCGTAGTCAGCGATGCCCTTTACCACACCTTTGAGAAGATGTTTTACTTTGGGATTTTCCAGAGAACCAAAACGGAGTGAGTTCAGCGAAGCGATCGGTCGAGCGCCCATTGTGAATACATCTCTCAGGATACCTCCTACTCCTGTAGCTGCCCCTTGATAGGGTTCCAGTGCAGAAGGATGATTATGGCTTTCGATCTTAAAAGCAACTGCAAGCCCGTCTCCGATATCGACTACACCAGCATTTTCTTCGCCGGCATCTTTCAGAAGGCATTCTCCTGAACGAGGGAGTGTTTTTATTTGTAATATTGAATTTTTATAGCTGGCATGCTCCGACCACATTACAGAAAAAATACCCAATTCCGTGATCGTTGGATCTCTCCTTAAAATTGATAAAATACGCTTGTGTTCTTCTTTTGAAAGACCGTGTTCTTCGATCAGTTCATCTGTGATTTCCGGATTCATGTATCCTCGAAAGCTATTTTTATTTTATGAGAGCGATATTCACTAAAAATTTAGTCATCTCTTACTCGTCAAGAAAACTGTCTGTATAAACGACTCGCTTTTCATTTCCTTGACAACTAAATCAACTCATTCTGATTTCTCCGTAACCTAACATGAGGCAGGTCTATATGATAAAAGTATTTAAGACTGCGAATGGCAAATTTGTCGAGAAAGAGCAATACGATCTTCTCGAAGAAAATATCTGGGTGTATCTTGTGTCTCCCACACAGGAAGAGATCGAGTTGATCACTGCAACGTTTGAGATTCCAAAGGATTTTATTGAAGACCCTCTCGACGAAAATGAGAGTCCCCGTATGGAGCTCGAAGATGGTAAGAGACTCATCATTATTCAGACCCCTTATTTCCAGGATGACGAAGAAGCTGCGATCCAATTCATCACGTTGCCTTTGGGTATAATTCTTACGGAGAATTGCATTATTACGGTTTCTTCAAAGGATGATGATGTACTTCGAAATTTTGTGAAAGGGCGGGTGAAAAATTTTTCGACTGCAAAGATAAATCGCTTGATACTTCAGATATTATCCCGAACTGCAACAGTATATTTGAATTATTTGAAAAAAATAAATAAAATTTCCAATAATATAGAAGATCAGCTCGAAGATTCCATGAACAATGAACGGCTTATGGATCTGCTGGACCTACAGAAAAGCTTGGTATATTTTGCCACTTCACTGAGATCAAATGAATCTGTTATGGAGAAATTATCCAGGGTGGGTGTATTTACCAAATATGAAGAAGATGAAGATCTGCTTGAAGATATGATCATCGATAACAAGCAGGCAATTGAAATGACCGCGATCCATTCAAATATTCTACGAAGTACGATGGATGCCTTTGCTTCGATGATATCTAACAATCTGAATAAAGTGATGAAATTTCTCACCTCAGTGACAATTATACTCATGCTGCCGACCCTTGTTTCAAGTATTTATGGGATGAATGTTCCCCTACCTTTTGATCGCTCTCCACATGCATTTGTAATATTAATGGTGGCATCACTATTGCTTGCATTGGTCGGTGTGATAATATTTATAAAACGGAAATGGTTTTAACCATATAAGGATACTCATGAAAAAATATTTAATCTTCGGAATAATAACTTTTGTTTTATTGAGTTCATTCCCCTTATACACATTCGCAATTGATGAAGGTTTTAATGAGAAAGAAAGTCTGACTGCTGCATTGTGGCAGCAAACATCATCGGAATACAGAGCACTTTGTTATCAAGCATTCAATGTAGCACGTGACAGAATTAATATAGATCTTAAGAAAGAGTGGGCTAAGCCAAGAGCTGTCATAATTGATCTCGACGAAACGATCATATTCAATGCAAAATATAATGCCACTGATGTTATCAGGGAACAGGAATATCCCAAGGAATTTTATGAATGGATCGCTTCGGGTGACGCAACACCTATACCGGGATCAGATGAATTTTTACAATTTGTTAATGAAGAAGGATACACTATCTTTTATGTAACAAACAGGCGGGATGAATGTACTGATATTACCCTTCAGCAGATAGTTGATCTTGAACTTCCTCAAGCTGATAGAGAGCATTTACTAATGAGAGGAACGGATCATACAAAGCAAGGAAGAAGAGATAAAGTAAGTGAAGATTATGTTGTAATCCTCTTTATAGGTGATAACTGTGTAGATTTTTATGGAGATTATTATAATGAATCAATTGAAGAGAGAAAAAATATCACGGATTCACTTCAAGCAAAATGGGGGCGGGAATTTATCATATTACCCAATTCAATGCACGGTTCTTGGCAAAAAGCACTGTATCATGGAGTAGTTGATTGGTTGTCAGATGAGGAAAGCTTGAGACATAAAGCTTCGCTCTTAGAAATTATTGAATAAAAAAGAACCTCTCTGTACAAGAGGTTTAGAGATATATAAATCGAATTTTACTTACTATCTAAAGGATTTCCAATTTATCCAAAATTTATCTTTTCTTTACTTTCATTTTCTGTGTCAACTTCATGTATGGTAACTCTATCAGAGATATCTTCAGAAATGGTAACAAAAGCAATAGTTTCTCCACGCATATTCTTCACAACATCTGTAATAAGGCGGACTGCGAATAATGAGCCATCCTTACGTATGTTTATACTTTCACGCACTTTACCCTTCCATTTCGTGATTTCACTCTTAGTAGTGTATTTATGAAGATCAGGTGGTGAAAACATACGTACATCCTTGCCAATAAGCTCATTTACTTCGTAGCCATGCATACTTGCATCTGCAGGATTTGTGTATATGATGTGTCTGTCGGTATCGGTAAGAGTTATACCCAAACGCACGGTTTCAACTGCTTTTTTTGCATGCTCTGCGCTCATTCGTTCTGTCAGATCTTCCGAGATCGTCACAAAACCGACTGTATCGCCTTCGATATTTTTTACTACGTCAGATATCAAGCGTACAGGAAAAGATGAACCATCTTTGCGTAAATTCACGCTTTCTCTTGTCATACCCTTCCATTTATCGATTTCATCAACTGCTGGTATATTTTCTTCCGGAGAGAAAATGCGAACGTCCTTACCAATCAATTCTTCAACAAAATATCCGTGCATCTTTGCATCAGCAGGATTCGAGAAGACAATATTTCTATCCTGATCCGTAATAGTTACGCCAAGGCGCATTGTTTGTATTGCTTTCTGCAATCGGATCAAACCCTGTTCGGCTTGTTTTTGCTCAATAATCCGACCAAGCTGTTTTGCGATAGAGTTAAGCAGTTCCCGCTCATCTTTTGTAAATGGACCTTCAAAACTTTTCGGCTTCTTTTCAAGATAACCAATCTCGATAGTTGCGACGGATTCTCCATAAACTTTAATTTCACTTTTGAGATGAGAAACAGGTGCATGATAATTCTCGGTGTGGAATTCCTTTTCACCCCATGTAACTTTTGCACAACTGATCGTCGGAAATTGCCAGGCTTTTGGTACTTGCTCAATTGTTCCTTTTAAGACACCTTCAATGGTGATATTCGGCTTTTCTACAAGACTTGTTATATTATAAAGGCATTTGACTTCACTGATTCTCTGATTAAGATTTCGAGCTATCTGAAGCAGATTCTCACGCGTTTGTTGATATTTACTCTCCATAATTTCGAGTTCTCTAATGCGCTTGTTCTTCTGTTCAAGCTCTAGCATGACCTTTTTCTTTGAAGGACCACCAATCATTGTATCTCCTTAATATGAATAATCAATATTTATAATCACGAATTTTTTCTGTCAATAATGTATCAAAAATTATACTTCACATGGAATATCAATGAATTTCATCTCGACATTGAATCTCTCCGACACAAGTTTACCAAGATTTTGTATTCCGAGTTTCTCTGTATTATAGTGTCCCGCATTAATAAAATTCATGCCGATCTCCTCAACTTCACGTACTATGTTTTCTTTTATATCTCCTGTGATGAAAGTATCAGCACCTTGTTTGTATGCTTCGGAATATTCAATAGAACTCCCACCTGATATTATACCGACTTTTTTCACCAATTCATGACCAGCTGCAAGGATATAGGACTGAGTATTAAGCATCGTATTGACATATGCTAAAAAATCAATAAATTTCATATTTTCCTTCAAATCCCCAATATATCCTATCTCACCATAATAAGGAGAATTCAGATGCTCCAGATTCCTGAGCTCAAGTAGGCGTGCCAGACTGATATTATTACCTATTTCGGGATGTGCGTCAAGAGGCAGATGATAACCGCAAAGGTTAATATCGTGCTCCATTAAAAGTTTTATTCGTTCTTTGAAAATCCCGACTATTCGAGGAGGATCACCAAGTTGGTTCTTAAATAAACCGTGATGAACAATGATCATATCAGCTTCTTCATCAATTGCCTTCTCAATGAATTGTCTGGAAAGACTTACGCCGATCACGATCTTCGAAATATTCTCTCTGCCTTCGATCTGGAGTCCATTGTGACAATAATCATTGAAGGTATCAGCTTTCAAATACTCATTGCAAAATTCTACTATTTCATTTCTTTTTACCATTTATCACCTCTATGAACTTTTAATCATTGCATAAGCATTGTGATTATGAATGGATTCAATGCTCTCTGCTTCTATAGAGAACTTTGATATCCTTGAATCGTTCTTTAAAGCTATTGCTATATCGCGAGTAATGTCTTCGACGAATTTTGGATTATCATAACTTTTCTCTGTTACATATTTCTCATCGGGTCTTTTAAGCAGCGAATAAACCTCACAGCTTGCAGATTTTTCGATTATCTTTATGAGCTCTTCAAGCCACACAAAATCATTGTATACAATATTAACTGTCACGTATGCTCGTTGATTGTGTGCACCATACCGGCTAATTTCTTTTGAACAAGGGCATAGAGAAAGCACCGGTACTTTTGCATTCATTTCAAAAATAAATGCCTTGCCTAAACTTGCTTTAAAGCCACATTGATATGAGGAAAGAGACTCCTCTTTTGTTACAGGTGCAGCTTTTTTGATGAAATAAGGAAATTCCATTTCAAGATATGCAACATCCGCATCCAGTTTAATTTTCATCTCTTTAAGCAGTTTTTCAAGATTATCAATGATCGTTTCCTGGTGGTAGTGGTGAAGGATCTCTACAAATCTGCTCATATGAGTGCCGCGGAAATCATGAGGAAGTTCAACGTACATATTGATGTCAGCAACGGAATTTTGAGTGCCATTTGATCTGTCCTGAAGAACTACAGGATACTTGAGTCCCTTGACGCCAACTTTATTGATTGGAATTTTCCTTGTGTCTTTTTGGTTTTGAATATCATTCAGTTTCATTGCAAATCCTTACTGAAATGTGCAGTTGAGTCTAAAAGAGTAAAGTTATATCTATTAAAATATTTTGAAAAAACATAGCAAAGTTCCCCATTATTTTCATATATAATAAGTGCTTCGACATCATCTTGCCGATCCACAAGTTTAATCCCATTTTCATGTCCCATAACAAAAAGTGCAGTACATAACGCATCTGCAATTGTAGTATTTGGCGCTATGACTGTAACACTTACAGAGTTGTATGAAGGAAGTCCTGTCTTAGGATTTATTATGTGATGAATGCATGTTCCGTCTTTTATAAAAAATTTCTCATAATCTCCGGAAGTTACTACTGCTCGATCTTTTACTTCGATCGAACCAAATAATGATGATTGATTTCGAGGATGCTGAATGCCGATCTTCCAGACTTCAGTCTCTGGGTTCCTCATAACAAATAGGTCGCCACCAGCATTAATGGCAGAATTCGATATGCCCAATTTCCTTAAATAGGCAACTGCTTTATCAACAATATATCCTTTTGCAATTCCTCCGAGATCAATAAATATTTTGGGATCATCTGTAAAAAATTTGCTGTCCTTGCAATAAATTTTCTCATATCCGACACAAACAAGAGCAGAATCTATCTCTTCAGCAGAGGGCATAATTTCGTTAACAAAATCAAACATATGAATTATCTTCCCTACTGTCACATCAAATGCGCCACCGGATTCAATACTTATCTGCCTTGAAATATTTAGGATATTCTGCATATCTTGTGAAATGGGTATCGAATTTTGGCAATTATTTATTTTGTTGATTTCACTCTCAGGATAAGTTAATGAAAACTGTTTTTCTGAGGTTTGAATAATTGCAAAAGCTGAATCAATAATTTCTCTATTGTGCTTATTTCTTTCCTGAATATCAATAGTCACAAAAGTGCCGAGTGCAAACTGTGTTTCCTTGAGAGGTCGGCTTTTCTCATACGATATCCTCAGATAAATAACTCCGAGAAGTATTATGAGAAAACCTATTTGAATGATTTTTCTTTTCACGATCAAAGAAGAAAAAGCACAAAGCCATGACATCCTATCATAATCTTTGTGCTTTTATATAATTGAGATTTCTATTTAATTAATCCTAACCAGTCACCAAGAAGGAATTGAACTCGACCAATGAGAAGTGAGATACGAGCCATCACAGTATAACCGAATGATGCACCGAATCCAACCATCATGAACCAGATACCAATGGAAGTGAATTTTCCGTAAACTCCTTCATGTGCTTTGGAAAAGAAGAAATATAAAAGGATGCTTATAGTCCCAATAAATATCAATATGATGTTGATATTATTGAGAGGAAGCATCATTGATCTCATTTGAACCAGCACAGTTGCGTGCATGGACATCGGAACACCCATACCTACCATACCCATGCCAAACGCAATAGGATAACGGCTGACCCAGCTAAATTTTGAAGAAAATCTGAACCAGTATAAGAAACCGATAATGAAGGGTATTATAAGAATGTATTCCTTTTTAAGGAACAATGGGTTATATGCGTACGGGATAAAGGCATTATAATAAGTATAAGGAATATAATAACCCATCGAAACGCCTACGAAGAGATGCTCTGCAAATTTGTAGAAGGGATTATCCTTGTACAGGAAAGAGAACATGCAGAGTGTCAAAAATGCAGCAATCCAGATTCCAATTGTTTCAGTCATTTTTACTCCTTATTTACCAAACTTTTTTTTCTGTGCACGTTTATCAAGGAAGTACCCGACATTACCAAGAATGATGAAGAAAATAATGAGAACGTGAACAATTGCCTGGGCATCCATACCGATACGGGCTTTATTATACTTATAGAGTCGTGCTAATTCTGGCAACTCTTCATATTGTGCTTCAACCCATGCCTGGTCACGTGCGTAGTTCTTACTGAACTCGTTTCCATACATAGCAAAGATATCAACGAGCTGTTCGTATTCGGCTGCACCTTTTAAACCACCAAGACTACCAACAAACTGGCCCGATTGAAGATAGGGATATACATCAGCAGCCATAACTGCTGTAAGACCAACTGCCACATCGACACCGAATTTAGCACGTGCATAGGTTACCCAGAATTGACCCATTGAGGATCCTGAAATTTCTACAACAACCTGTATATTGTCATAATTTTTCATATTCTGCATGATGGGAAGATTCTCTAGTTTAAGCCCTTCACTGTTTGTTTCCACAGCTTCTGCAATATCATCACCCATACCAAGCATAATGGGAAGTTTCGTGCTCCATGGTTTAAAACCGAAGTTACAATAATCAACATTTGCTTCTATATTCGGGTAATCTTCTTTAACTTCAGAAAGAGCCATCTGAATAATAGCCGCTCCCTGCGGAAGGAAGGAAATCGTGAAGACTTTTATGTTTCTTTCAAAACAGTGTCTGAGAATTGCCAGGTCCATAGGATATAATTCTGGTAGAACACCGGGGTCATGAGTGAAGTCCATAAGAACCGCCACATCGTCTTTGCCGGCAGCGGCATCAATATGACGGTAAAGGTTTTCAACCGGTGTGGTTGTATAGGTTTTGAATCCAAGACGAAAAACAAGAGGTAAAACGACTGCGAGTAAAAGGATCACATAGATTATTCTTCTATCAACTTTTTGAATTCTATCTACAAATTTCATAATGCCCCCTTAATCCTTTCCGCCAAGATATGAACGCTCGATCCCAAGCATGATCTTTAGAGATGTTGCAGTCATACCAAGTCCTACACCAAGCGCAATACCACGCTTAGCTGCCAGATTAGGCACGTTGAGTATCCATTCTGTAATGTCTGGTATCCAGTGAGTAATTGCCTGACCGATTGAGACTCGTCCCAGCATCACGATTATTGCAGCAACAAGAAGTACGGTCGCCTCAATTGAACGAGCTCGGAATGCTTTGTATGCTGCAGACGCTATATAGAATGCAAGGAGAGAGAACATAGTAGCACCAAGCGGAACATTGAAATTTTTGAATATCCACATATATGGAGTACCCTCCTGGATACCCCAGATAAATCCAACTGCTGTAGTAACCACCAGTGCAGTAAGTGTAACAATACTGTATCCCCAGGTTGGGGCTTTACGTTTGATCTTATTATAGTGAACATATACAAGACTGAACACACCAAGTACGATCGCAAAAGGACCAATGACTTTCGTCCATTTCATGAACCATTCAAGGTAGTCCGTAGAGATCTTGCTTGGAATAAATACATGAGCCACGAAGAGTAAGCCAAGAATCAAAACTATCATTAAGGGTATTTGTCTTTTCATTATGAAACTCCTTTCTATTTAGCCGGGAACCAGTTCATAAAGAACGTAAGGTGAACAGTTGAAAGTAGAGTTCCAACAACGACAGTAATAACAATAAGAAGTTTCATATAGTCTTGCGCCTTTAGTGTACCGAGAATAAGAGGTTGGTTGGAAAGATAAGCACTTGCTGCATATAGTTCCTCACCAATTAGTGTATAGTCACATGTTGTGATGAAGAATGGTAACTGATTAACTGCGTCTGTACCTGCGATCTGGATTGCTCCTGTAGCGCTGCCCGTTTCTGTCATAAGAAGTGATTCAGCCCAGAACATTCCCATATAGAAGTTCGTTGCAGTTTTTTCACGAATCATTATACCATTCACACCAGCCACAAAAGCGAACTGTGCCTGTGTGATAAAGAATACGCTATTTTTATCGTAAGTATCAGGACGACCAGCTTCATAATGTGCTTCTTTGACTATTTCCTGAGCTATAGGAAGCACGATGAAGTCACGGCATGGAACAAGTATTCTTGTGTCGTATTCGGCTGCTTTCTTAGCAACTTTACTGAGAATTGCCAATCCGGCAAGCGTAGCCACATCACTGATACCACTCAATCCGGGAACAAAGAGGATCGGGCGACCCATTTCTGTTGCACGCCCAATTGCATTATCAATTTCCTGAATGCCTGCTATCGGACGAATATATAATCTCTTACCTTTTCGTGCTGCTTTGATCATGAAAAATACAAGCGCTGCAAATACAAGCACTGCAACAAGAGTAATAATCTCATCATTATTGAACCAATTCTGTTTCGGGAAGATATATTGTTCTCCGTTTGGTGCAGTATAGTGAGGAGTATCAATGAAATGTCCTTTTCCGTCCGTTTTTCTGATATAATATTTGAAGGATCGAGCATTTGTACAATGTGCATCATAGAGCATTTTCATTCGATCTTTATCAGATTTCAATTGATTAGCTTCTTTTACGATCTGAGGTTTATCTTCAATATAATCAGTATATCGATTTATACGATTCTCAATTTCATCAATTTTTTCTTTATCAGAAACTGTTCCCAATTCCTTTTGTAGTTCTGCAATTTCTGCCCTGATCTCTTCATCCTGCTGTTTTAGCTGATCAAGATAAAGTGCTTGAGTGTAAAATGGATATTGATCGTCATAATTTGCAATGCTAAGATAAGTGCTGAAATAAAGCCGCTTTTCATCGAGAGAGAAATGTGGTCTTCCTCGGAATTGCACCGCTTCATAAGAAACTTTATCAACATATTCTCTCTCTCTGAATGAAAGTTCTTTTGCAAATCGGTACACTTCACTCATATGATTAATCTTGTATACCTGAAAATGGTAATCAATTTTTTCTTTCATCTGTTCATTAGGTGGACTGTCGATTGCGACCAATTGCATCACAGGATCAAATCTGAAGGTATGAGTAATGGCAAAATCTTCAGGTAATGGCTCCTGTCCCTTATTCTTGCAGACAAATGTACCTTTGATCTCCATCGGTTCAGTATGATCCCAGTCAACATTGAACTCAAGCTTATTATCGAGAACGTATTCGGTTTTTGTGGTACCATTAATAGTTAAGATCAGGCGGGTTACTTCGTACATAGAATTTTCACTAATGAAGTAGTTAACTGTCAGCTTGGTAAATTCATCGTTATAGGTTAACTTAGAGAGGCCATAATATGGATAATCGAAGAAAACCTGTAGCTGATCACCTTTATCATTTGGCAGGTCTTTAACAGTGAAATGAACAGGAGGTTTTGGCAGGGATGCAGAAGTAATGATCTCAGCTGGAATCGGCTCATCTTTTGCGAGTGTCTCCTGATCTTGCCTGTCCTGTTCCCCAATATTGAATTTGTACCATTTCATATTCGCAGGATTAAATGCTTCAAAACGTGCTGCAATAGAATCGAAAGGAACGATTGCATTTGTTTGGGGTGTATAAGGGTAGGCATCAGGGCGTGTAAATATCAGATGTTGATCATCAAATTCATCATAAAGGTAGATATTGAATTGCTTTTGGTCGGAGGTAAAGACTGGTAATGGCCACTCAAACTGCATCTGCTCTTTATCTGTAACAACTACTGCATAAAATTCTTTCAATTTTTCAGGCGGGTCATCAGTTGTTTGACCGCTCGCAATTTCGGATAGAGGAGAAGCAGAACGGTTCATATTAAGTGCCTGAATCGCATAATAATAGTCTTTTCCAACTATTAATTTTGTCAGAATGTACTTAATCTGTTCCAGCTTCATACCTGCAAGAATCGTAGATGTGGTGTCCACAGTTCCATCTTCGGTAGAATCAATATCGGTGAACTCCTCCATTTTTGTATGATAGATATATTCTTTGTTAGGAATAACAACGAGCATGCGATAATGATCCATCATAGGACCATAAACTTTCATGTCACGGGGAACTGTTCGGAAGAGTACTTCTGCTCCTTTTGTTCCTTTTTTCTGTCCCTTTTCATGTTTCAATTTAGCACGAGAGGTTGCATCAACAAAAAATGTCCAGCCCTGATCCACATACTTCATAGTTACGGTTGTATCAACTCCGGTTTTTGAATCAACGGGTATTTTTCCTATATAGAACAAACTGTCTGGAGTATAACCGCGATAGATACGGTATTCAATAATGCGTTTCTCATTAGACAAAGGTTTCCAGCTCAGCATAAGTCCTCCGCCATCATCATGAGGAACATTTTCAACTTTCAGACCTTCAACAGCTTCATTATTGGGTACTATTTCCCCAAATGCAGAACTCATAAGTAACAGCGTGAACATCAAAAGCAACAGTCCAAATTTACTACAAACTTTCACTTTTGTTGCTCCTTTCTTTATGTTTTTTTATTTCTCTATTATTTTCTCACCAAACGTAAACAAATTTCCAGATTGATAAATATCGAATTGAACTTTGGAGAAAGGTTGGATGTGTATATTTTTATTGGAAACAGTTCCTTTTTCAAGGTCAATAGTGATCTCTTCCCGTTGTGATAATTTTGAAAGAACAATATCCGTAATAGTTAATATTGGCATTCCAGAATTAATAGCATTCCTTTTATAGATCGCACCAAAAGATTCTGCAAGGATGGCTTGAATACCAAGAGATGCAAAGCAATCAACCGCTTGCTGACGTGATGATCCCGCACCAAAATTTTTACCGGTTATAACAATATCACCCTTCTCAGCTTTGGATGCAAAATCTTTCCATCCCTCAAGATTATCAAAGGTATATTGCCCCATTTTGTTGATATCCGTGATCGCAAGATATTGATTATGAAAAATCATATCAGTATCAATATCATTAATAAGAGTGTTCTGATGGTCAACAACGAGCCATACTTTTCCTGTTATTTTACAATCTTTTTGCATTATAGATAAAGACGTGACTATCCATTTATGATGTCAATTTTTTTGCTTAATATATACCATTCAATAATTTCTTTTTCAGAATTAAATTTTCCTAACCAAAAATCGATTGCAGAAAGGTCTTTCTTGATTCTTTAAAGAGCTCATCAACATAATGAACAGAATTCATGAATTCATCCATATATTCATTTGGGATCGGAGGTCCGGATACGTTATTCAGAGAGAGAGGATTAATAGCTTTATCGTGCATATAGATTGTGTAATGCAGGTGTGGGCCGGTTGACCACCCTGTTGAACCCACATAGCCGATCACTTCTCCCTGATTCACTCGTTTGCCTACATAGATATTCTTGGCATAGGCGCTCAGGTGTCCATAGAGAGTTTTAAAACCGTTAGCATGACGGATCATTACAGTATTTCCATAACCTCCGTTGTTTCCAGTTGGCGTTGGATGTCCTCCCTTCCAACCTTTATGAATTACTGTCCCATCCGCAGAACTAACCACGGGTGTACCCATAGGTGCTGCATAATCTACTCCATTATGGAGCCATACTTTTTTGGTGATCGGGTGCAGGCGCATTCCAAAATATGAGCTTATGAAAGAGTAATTCAGAGGAGAACGTAGAAAAGCTTTTTGAAAAGATTCTCCATCAGCTGAATAATATCCTCGCACATTGCCGCCATTATCATAGTAATATGCTGTGAGATCAAAAAGTTTCCCACGATATGATGCTCCCAAAATATTTCCATATTTGAGGATTTCCCCATCATGACTGAAAGCTTCATATATGATAGAGCATGTGTCACCTTCTCGAGGATCAATAAAGAAATCAATATCCCATTGAAAAATGTCACTGAACTTCATTACTAATTGCGGGTTTAATCCCCCATTTACAAGAGTTTCATACAAAGATGATTTCAATATGGTTGTGAGCAAACGGATGTCTTTTTTAAGCACTAACTTTTCATGAAATACTTCAAATTCATCAGTGGAATCTCTTGCAACAATATATTTATCAATTTTGTTTGGTAAATATTCTATGACTTGAACCACTCCAAGTGTGTCAATTTTGAGATGGAAACCGTCATTTGGATGAGAATATCTCAAATCATAAAGTTTATTCAACTCTTTTGTGATCTTATACGAATCTTGATAAGAGACATCATTATCCAGAAGGATTGAATAAAGTGACTTTCCAGTTTGTAATTGTCCATACACATGATCGTAGGGATCTGGAGGTTCGATTTCAATAAGCCGATCCTTGTGTGTGCATGAGATCAAAATGATGACAAGTATCAGTAATAAAAACAAGCTCTTCATACGTTGATTTACAGCTCCCCTTTTATTGCAGCAAAGGCAGCAGTGACAGGGCTTGCCAAATAGGTTTCCCCATCACCCTGCTTGCCTTTGAAATTTCTATTGGATGTTGAAATTTGAACTTCACCCTTGCCTGTCATGCCAATTTGTCCTGATGCACAGCCTCCGCATCCCGGATTTGACACAATAGCTCCAGCGTTGAAAAGAATTTCTAAAAGACCTTCTTTGAGCATTTGTCCGTAAACCTCTCTTGTGGTAGGAACGACCCGAAGCATTACGCCTTCTGCAACATGATTATCTTTCAGAATGTCAGCAAGATAACGCATATCCTCAATGCGACCGTTCGTACATGATCCCACGAAAACAGAACCAATTTTTAATCCTTTTAGTTCCGATACATTTTTGACATTATCGGGTTTTGGCGGACAGGCAATTTGGGTTTGCAAGCCGGAGACATCGATCTCAATTTCTTCTGAATACTGTGCATCTGCGTCAGCGATAACGAACTTTTGATCTTCGCCGGTTCTTACTTTCAACCATTGGGTTACCTGATCATTTTGCTCGGGAAATGAAACAATACCGCCCATTTCAGTCATCATACTACACAAAGTAATATAATCAGCAAAAGTCAAATACTGCAAGCATTCGCCATAATATTCAATACATTTACCAAGTGCACCCTTGCTGCCGATCCTCTTGAGGATGTATAGCACAAGATCCTTTCCTGTAGCGGGATATGAAAATGTTCCTTTTAAATTGATCTTTATTGTTTTCGGGACTTCAAACCATGTTTTTCCTGTGCGGAATCCGAATGCAATATCCTGATCCCCCATTCCTTGTCCAAAGGCATTAACTGCTCCAAGAATATTGAAATGGCTGTCAGTTCCGACCAGAGTTCTACCGGGTCGTGCAAATCCTTTTTCCATGAGAATGTGTGTTCCGATACCTGCATCAACGTCATAGACCTTGAGCTCGTTCTTAAGAGCGAAGTCACGGCATATCTGCTGATTATTGGCATAAGGAATGGTTTTGGCAGGAGCAACAGTATCAAACGTAAAAAACACATTATCTTTATCAGGTAATTCTGCATCGGGATAGTGCTTTTCTAAATTTTTTACAACATTAGGTCCGCCAAAATCACGCGCTGTACGAATATCGAGCTTCATCCACACGATTTTACCTGCTGATACCTCTTCATCAGAATGAAGCTGAATAATTTTTTCTGCAATTGTTTTACCCATTGTAATCCTAAGAAATTTCTTCAAGCTCGACAGTGAAATGTCTGAGCAATTTTGGTTGATAAGTTATGCGTAATCCCTTGAGCATATGCCTGTTATCCATAACTTTCTTCACTGTTTGAACAACAAAATCGAGGTGTGATCTTGTATACACACGACGAGGAATTGCAAGCCGTACAAGTTCAAGCTCCGGGTAGATAGTTTTACCAGTTTTTTCATCAGTGTAGGCAAACATAAGACTGCCAATCTCTGCACTTCGAATGCCACCTTCGATGTACAGCGATACGGAAAGAGCTTGTCCTGGAAAATATTCTTGAGAAATATTTGGTAGGATCGAACGCGCATCAAGATAGATCGCATGACCGCCGGGTGGTTGTACAATTGGAATTCCCTGCTCTAAGAGACTTTCTCCGAGATATGCCGTTTGCTCAATTCGATATTTCAGATAATCCTCGTTCAAACCCTCTTGCAGACCGATCGCCACAGCTTCAAGATCACGTCCTGCCATTCCGCCATAGGTTCTGAAACCTTCTGTTATGATCAATCTGCTTATCATTCGTTTAGCAAGCTCAGTGTCTTTCATAGTTATAAATCCACCAATGTTTACAAGTGCATCCTTTTTTGCAGACATGGTTGCGCCGTCAGCGTGAGCAAAAATTTCTTTAGCAATATCTTTGACCGAAGTATTTTCGTAACCCTTTTCCCTCATCTTTATGAAATATGCATTCTCAGCATAGCGGCACGCATCAATAAAGAATGGTACATTAAGCTTTTTCCAAAAATTATAAACCTGCTTGATATTCTCTAACGAAACCGGTTGACCACCCCCGCTGTTATTGGTAATTGTAATCATAGCAACCGGAATATTATCCACACCAACTTCATCCACTAGTTTTTGAAGTTTATTAATATCAATATTTCCTTTAAACGGATAGATGCTTGCCGGATCCATTCCTTCATCAATAACACAAGCTACCGGGATACCGCCGTTATTGCGAATATTTCCCTCAGTTGTATCAAAATGGATATTGCTTGGAACATAATCACCCGGCTTGAGAATCGTTGAAAAAAGGAGCGCTTCTGCTGCACGTCCCTGATGTGTGGGAATCACATTTTCGTAGCCAAAGATGCTTTTAATTGATTCCTCAAAATGTAAATAGCTCCTGCTTCCAGCATAGGATTCATCACCCCGCATGATACCAGCCCATTGTGAATCGCTCATTGCAGAAGTCCCGCTGTCTGTTAGAAGGTCGATGAAGATATCTTCAGCTAAGATATTGAAAAGGTTATATTTTGCCTGTTTGATCTTATGTATTCTTTGCTCTCTACTCAGCATTTTGATGGGTTCAACCATCTTTATCTTAAACGGTTCAGCGGGATACTTTGCCATATGATCTCCTTGGATCAATTACTCTTTTAATGAGTTATTTTGAGTGAATTCAATTATTTTTTCATGTTCACTGCTAATTTCCTTTAAAAAAACCTATTTAAAAAGCGCACTTCAATAGCAGTAAAGAAAATTAAAGAGTTTTTATTTATTTTTTCTTTTCTATGAAAAAATACCGACTTAAATAATTGATCCTGTTTATCAAAGCGGGATTGTTTTTATGAAATTTTGCCAGATTATCCAGTGCAAATTTCAGGTTCCGACCCTCTTCATTCAGAATTGTCTCTTTGTTTTTAATAAGATTTTTTTCAATTTTTTCTTTTATCATTTCCACAAAATACATGAAATAGATCATTGAATTATTTTCCTCATTCAGATAATGATACGCAATTGCAATATTGAAGTAAACTTTTGGATAATCGTTGTATTTGATCTCACTTTTATATTCTTTCAACGAATTTTTCCAATCACCTGTAAGAGAGAGCACATATCCCTTCCAGAAATGGAGTTGTGGATAGTAGGGAGAAATCTGCTCCAACTTTTTGTAGATTTGAAGTGCTTTTGCATGATTATTACTTAATGTATAGAGCAGTCCCCAATGATATAACAGATCAGTATTATTGGGGATGTATTGGTATGCAATCTCAGCTTCATGAATTGCATTTTGAAGTAAATTACTGTCTTGTGATGAGTAATATCCTTTTGATTTAGAAAAATGTGCGAGTCCCTGCACAGTTCTATACTGTTTGAACGTGCAGATTAATAAAACGAAAATAAACACTATCAAAATATATTTAGTTACATAATTTGGTTTCTTTTCCACATCATTCGAATAATCGGCTGATAACAAGCCTGCCAATATAAAGAAGTAGATAAGAATTGGTGGGATTCGCATCGTGATGGAAAATAAATTATGAATCAATAAAAGTAAGAGCGAAAATGCCGTGATATAGATAAAATATTTATCATTCGAATTTATCTTTCTTTTATATTGCTTGATTAAAGCAAATAGAAAAATAAAATATAGAGCAAGCCCGATAATACCTGTTTCCGCCCATATCTCAACGAATTCATTATGGGCATGAGAAATGATATCCTCCTGACCAAGCAGTTTATAGTCACTTAACCGGTATTTCGGAAAATCACGGACAAAGGTGCCCAACCCGCTTCCAAATACCCAGTTGTGTTTAATATACTCCGCATTTGCTTTGTAGACACGCTCGCGAAATGTAATAGTCTGAGGACGTATGGTTTTAAAAACATAATTGAAGCTTAATACTAAAATTATCAAAATCGTACAAGAAACAACTAAATGTAATTTATTTCGTTTTTTTATAGCATAAATGAAGTATAACACAAGAAGTACAATAATTAGACTGAGCATTCCTCCTCTGGATTGTGTCCAAAACAAAAACAGGAGTGCGATTATCATGCTGATTAACGCTGTGATATGAATCCATTGTATTTTTGTTGTCTTCCATGTATATAGAATAAACCCAATTGTGATCAGCATATAGCTTGCGAGATAATTTGCATTTGCCCAGGTTAATTGCAGTCGAGAAAAATTAGAGAAAGTGGAGTAGTTTTTCTGCAAAAATACTCCGAATACGATTGATACTATAAAACTTAAAAGAAAGCTATTACTAATAAAGAGCTTTTCATTGCTGTTGATTTGTAACTGAGATATTATAATGAAAAGTAATGTATACGGAAAGAGATAGTACAACTGCTGAAATCCGAGCGCAGCTACCGGCTGTAATAACGTGCGTAAAAATAAATATAATATGTATATAGCGATGACAATTATTGGAAAAGTTAGTTTTAGTCTTTTATATTCTTTTGCTATTAAATATACTATGATTATAGAAATAATAAGAATCTGCTGGATAAAGATTTTTGTGGAGAAAAAGAGAAGTTTTTGTGTAGTGAGGAATAATGGATTTATCAAGATCAACAGTGCTATCATATAAATAAGAGGTTGAATTTTTGAGGAATTAATTTTGGGAGTTTTTTTCATGAATCTTATAAAAAAAAAGCCCCATTCCGAATAAACGGGATAGGGCTATATTTGTAATCTATTATCTCATAAGGATCATCTTCTTCGCTGAAGTGAAGTCGTCAGATGAAACTTTGTAGAAGTAGACACCATTAGGTGCATCACCAGGATTCCAGGTAGCGATACCATTCTCGCCCTGAATTGAATCAACAAGCTGACCAAGAACATTATAAATCTTGATCTGAGCATTGTTGTGAATACTGTTTTTTAAATTATATTGGATAGTAGTTTTATTGTTAAATGGATTAGGAGAATTTTGTCTTAAATAATTTGACAACTGTGGAACATCAGGGTCATCTACTGATACAAATCTATCAACAACAGCACGCATCATAATATTTTGTGGAACTCCATCGTTATAATCTTGCCATTCTGTTCCATTATAATAATAACTTCTATCAAATGAAGGTCCTTCATCTACTCCGATTGAACTGGCACCTGCGGATTCAAACCAACCAACATAAAAATCTCCGTCTGAAATTTGAATGTCATAAGTGTCTGGTAAGGTGATAATATTCCAACTGTTTTCAATAAGTTGAGCAACCGGAACAACAAATATAGGATCAATTAATTGTGTGCCGGGTTCACCATCAGGGCCATCATCATCCCATGCTCTCACAATAAGATTTTGTGAGACAGAAGTGATAAAGAATTCAATTTTATTTAATTTTACATAACCAATTCCGGGATCAATGTTTGGAGTTATTCTCACAGCAAGATTTTTACCAACACCCGCATTATACTCACTTTCAGCAGAACCATCATCATACTTGTAACATGTTTCTGATGCAGTTACAACATAAGCAAGCGCTTGATTTGAATACTCAGAATCCAATCCGTCATATAGTGCCGTTACTACATAATAGTTGATAGCACCAACTACAGATTCATCATCCATGAAAGTGGTTATGTTGGGATCATCAATCGTTCCAATAAACGTATAATCAGTACCATTAGTTAAAGAGTGATAAATATTATAACCTTCCAATAAGTCAGCATGGGGATCTCGGACAATAACAGTAGCAGCAACATCTGGTGCCCAGCAAACATATTCTGTTGATGCCATCAGATAATTTACTCTTAGGGCTGGATAGTCAGTTACTGGATTCCAAGCACTTCCATCCAATACATAGGAATGGTTAGGGTCACCCCAATCTGGGTGAGTATATGAGCACCAAAAGCCCTGTAATCCGCCATCATTACTATAATTGGATATTTGAATCCAAATACTACCACCAACAGGAATAATGATATCTTCATCAGATACATCCACAATCTCGTCATCCTTAACTGTAGGTTCAAGTCCAGTAGTTTCATACAGTACGACTCCTGGTACACCCCCATTGTCATCCAGAATAGCTAAGTCTACAGTACCAACAATGGGGTTACCAGCTGGCTCAAAAATAATACCATCATCATCCCACGTTGCAGGGTCATTCCATCTGGCCATTACAAAACTTGCTTCAGTTATAGGTAACTCATAATCAAAAGGATTCTCAATTTTGGTAGCCATTGGATAATCAACCTGTGCAAAGTTATCATACCAACCATCATTATATACAACGTAATCTATCAAGGTACTATCAGGTTTACCCCATTCTAATTCTACAGAGCTGCCTACATTCTCAGCCAGCAATTTGTTGGGGATCGGTCCGACATAATAATTAACATAAACTTCAAAATTATCAATCATAATGCCAATACCGTCAGGAGTATCATCGTCAGTTTCAAAATAAATACGGAATTTAACATCCTGACCAGCAAAATCATCAATATGACCACCATTAAAACTAGAGTAACTTCCAATCGCAGAATTCCAGGTATCAGCTGGTGTGCCCATTATATAACTAGTTCCAGTACCATATGGATTGGTCATATTATAATAGTGTATTCCATCATCTGGTGAGACTAGCCACATCCAATGATCACCTAATCCTGTGGCAGGGTCAATAAAACTACCCTTAATCATAAAATCAGCCCAAATTTCTGCAACAGCTACTTCTGGAAGATGTATTGTGGGAGATTCAATATAGTCAGAGAGATTGATATCGTAAGTCCCTGCTGCGTTTTGGCAAATAAAAGCATGTGTCGGTGATGGAGCATCGTCGACTACGTCGATATGCCATATATCTCCTCCAACAGGCACTAAACTACTTACAACCATATCATCTTCAACTCCGGGATTTGAATAATCACCAAGTTGAATGTTATCTACTATCATTCCGAACAAATCATGACCACCATAATCCCAAGTACAAAACGCTGCATCAGAACCAAATGCAAATCGGATCATAACAGTATCATCTGCATATGCAGATAAATCAAAATCTGCTGTTACCCAACCATCTGAGCTACCGCCCCATCCAGGCACATTAGTTCCTTCTCCACGTAATTCAAAGCAAGACATTGACGTGGTATTGTATGCAGGAGATCCGTCAATAACCTGCCAGTTTACCCCACCATCTGTTGAGATACGCACATTACAGCCATCCCATCCCGCAAGACCTGCTGGCTCCTCCACAGAATAATTCAAATCAAATGTGAGAGTTAAACCTGAAGCAGTAGAAAGCTCAATTTCCGGTGTATCTAAGGCAAGATACATCATGTCAATATAACCTTCAAGCTCTTCATCTCCAGACCACCATGACAATCCGGTACCTTCTGGTGTCCAGAAATCACTAAGGTGCCAGTTTTCACTTGGAATAGAGCCGTCAACATGAGTCCAGCCATTGAGTCCCGATTCAAATTCTTCAGAATAAAGAACTTCTACTCCACGAGTTATATTTTTTTCTGAGGAACCTGGTGCAATCATAAATTCTTTATTACACATTGCATCATTTTTTTCATTCGCTATAGCAAATGAAGTTAAAAACAACAAAGCCACGATCGTTAATCCAATAAGTTTTTTCATATCGTCTCCTCCGATTTTAATAAATCAGATTTTGTTAACATAATTTTAAAAAACCTAGCTTAGAAGTGAGCAAAATTCCCCTTGGGGTATAACCAGCTAATAAGTAATGAAATAAAACTGGTTTCAAGCCTAACTGAGACATTAACATAACATTTTTTTAACATAACCTCAACTTTTTTAGAAATAAAGACCAATTTATTTATAAGCGTTTCCAATATTGGAAATGATATTTCTATTTGTCAAATTTATTAAAATATTTTCCAGGAAATTCCATAAAGGAATTTTAGTTATGATTTTATAATATTCGGTTTAGATTTACTTTTTTTCGTTTTTTATTTCAGGAATTATGGTTTTATGATAAGAAATTGGCTTTAATTCATTGATTT
>Ga0222695_1000130_pt1 | contig 49313 bp, 44 predicted proteins | sample AntAcemetage1398_FD_179834 | JGI IMG/M metagenome (GOLD analysis project Ga0222695, IMG submission 179834) | Saline water microbial communities from Ace Lake, Antarctica - #1398 | ecosystem: Environmental > Aquatic > Non-marine Saline and Alkaline > Saline | place: Antarctica: Ace Lake...
GAAGAATATCACAGAAGGACTCTGGACGCTGCAGTAAATATTATGAAAGGGATAAAAAATGACAAAAAATGACTTCAGAAAGCTAAAAACCATAGTTGACTCGCTTAGCGATAAAAAAGGTATAAACATAATGGCCTTTGATGTTGATGAGCAGTCTGGATATACTGATTACATGGTATTTGTTACAGGAACAAGTATTCAGCACAACAAGACAATGGGTGATGCGGTCGCCAGAGCTCTTAAAACAGATGGTTTCTCAAGACCGGTTCAGGAAGGTGACAAAAAATCAAAGTGGATACTTATTGATTCAGGTGATGCTGTTGTCAACGTTATGCTTGATGAAATAAGAAGTTATTACGATCTTGAAGCTCTCTGGGCTGAATGCGAAAAAATAGATATTGAATCTCTCTAATTCATGAAGATCTCACTTCTAGTTGTCGGAAAACTCAAAAAAAACGGCGGATTCATGGAAATGGATGAATTTTATCGTAAAAGAGTGAAAATGTATTCAAGTCTTGATGTAATTGAGCTAAAAGAAAAGCAGGATATCAAAGATCAGACTGAAACGATTAAAAAAAGTCTACCGACTGGTTCTTTTGTTGTTGCACTTCGCGAAGAGGGAAAGAAACTTGACTCAATGAAGTTCTCAGGACTTCTTCAGAAAGCTTTTGAACAAAAGGGGCACATCTGCTTTGTTATCGGCGGTTCTTACGGTTTTGAGAATATTGGAGAGGATCTAGCGCTTTCAATTGCACCATGGATACTTCCGCACCAACTTGCACGTGTTAATGTTCTTGAACAGATTTATCGCGGTCTTTCAATTCAAAAAGGTTCTAATTATCACCACGGTTAAAATAGGGGTCAGGTCGCAATTTATCTACATTCTAAAATAGGGGTCAGGTCGCAATTTATCTACATTCAATTGCTGAGCAAAAAGTTTTATATAATTATGCTGACCTGACCCCTTTCTGGATCATATAATTATGCTGACCTGACCCCTTTCTGGATTGTGAACTTAATGTTAATGAAATGGATTTAATGGTGTCACAGTTTGTGATACCATCCAGTAAATATTTTGGTAGAGCAAAACCCTATGTTTTTACAGAACAAGGTGTGGCGATGATTTCAGCCGTTTTAAAAAGTAAAATAGCGACACAAATCAGCATACAAATAATGAGAGCTTTCGTAGAAATGCGAAAAAATGTTAACGTTAATACAATCTTTCCCCGGATTGAGTCTGTTGAAACTAGATTGTTAAAATATAAACTGAATAGCGACAAAAGATTTGAAATACTTTTTAAAGCCCTTGAATTAAAGCAGCTCCAACCCAAGCAGGGGATCTTTTTTAACGGTCAGGTTTTTGATGCGTATAAGTTTGTTTCGGATCTTGTCCGTTCAGCGGAAAAATCAATTATTTTGATTGATAATTTTATTGATGACACTGTTTTAACGCTCTTTTCCAAGCGTAGGAAGGGTGTTCACCTGAAAATACTGACGAAAGATGTGACAAAACAGCTAAAACTCGACATGAAAAAGTTCAATAAGCAGTATCCTCTAGTTGAAATACAAGAATTCTCAGATTCGCATGACAGATTTCTAATAATTGACGAAACAGATGTATATCACATTGGTGCATCACTTAAAGACTTGGGAAGAAAATGGTTTGTCTTTTCAAGAATGAATATCAAAACAGCGGAGATGTTAATTACTTGTCTGTCTGCTCAGAAATAGATAAAAAAATTAGGAGTCAGGACAGCAGAGTCCTACAAAAATCCTAGAAATTCATCTGCATTGAAATAAGTAGTTCGCGAAGCACTTTCGCAGTAAAAGCTACAGATATTTTTGAAGGGTCGAGGTCAGGAGCAAGTTCAACAATGTCAGCTCCGATAATTCTGCAATTTTTTTCTGTGATAACTTTCAGAAAGTTCATAAAATCGTGGAATGATGCCCCGCCTGCTTCAGGAGTTCCAGTTCCAGGAACAAAAGACGGATCGAAGTAATCAACATCAAGTGAAATATAGATGATCTCACCTTCGTCAAGTGCGTCAGCAACGTCTTCAAGATTGGTTGCAGGTATTATTCTGTGATCTGTCTGTCTTAATTCATATTCCTGCGCTGTTCCGCTTCTGATACCGATCTGAATGAGTTTCTCCAGTCCTTCATCAAGGCAGAGTTTCATAACTGAAGCGTGGCTGAGACTGTCACCTGCATATCCTTCTCGAAGATCAGCGTGAGCATCAAGATGTATCATTGTGAATTCCGGATAAGATTCCTTGTGCGCAAGAAAAAGAGGATAGGTCACAAGGTGTTCTCCTCCAATTGAGACTACTCGTTTTCCCTCTTCAATGAATGAAGAAATAGCTTCTTTAACTGTCTCGACCATTTTAGCTGGATCACCAACCATGATGTCAAGATCTCCCACATCGCAGAAAGGAACGTCATCAAGAGTTTTCTTCTGATAGAATGAAAATTCTTCAATAGCTTCATATGCATAGCTTCTAAGTTCTCTCGGTCCAAAACGGCTTCCAGCACGAAAAGATGATGTGCAGTCATAGGGAATCCCAGCAACGATAATTTCAGCTTCTTCAGCACTTTCTCTTGAAGAAATGAATCTTGGAATCTTAAACATCTTTTTCTCCAGATATATAAAACATCAATACATTGAAAATACGATTGAGCTTAATAAAAAGCAAGAATTATTGATTTCCATAAAAATCTTTCACATTTCTCCTTAAAATGTAACATAGCTTGAACTTTCTGGAGTTTAAGATGTTTATACCGATGACGCGCAAAGAGATGGAAAAGCTTGGTTGGGATGAGCTTGATGTAATTCTTGTGACAGGGGACGCCTATATAGATTTATATTTTGATGGTACAGCTGTGATTGGTAAGTATCTGATTAAACATGGATTTCGGGTTGGTGTTGTCAGTCAACCTGATATTGAAACGGATGCTGATATTCTCTGTCTTGGTGAGCCTTGTCTTTTCTGGGGCGTGAGTGCCGGGATCATGGATTCCATGGTGGCAAATTACACTGCTTCAGGTCTAAAAAGAAAGAAAGATGACCTTACTCCGGGTGGAATTAATAACAGAAGACCGGATCGGGCTGTTTTAAAATATACAAATCTTATAAAACGGTTCTCAAAGAAAAAAGCTCCAGTCGTTATCGGCGGGGTTGAAGCATCTCTGAGACGTTTTTCCCACTACGATTTTAAGACAGATAAGATCAGAGGTTCAGTTCTTTCTGATTCTAAGGCAGATATTCTTGTTTTCGGAATGGGTGAAAAACCGATTCTGGAAATTGCCGAGAACCTTAAAAATGGTTTTGAAACTCATGATATTTCCGGGACTTGCTATATGACAAATCAGATTCCGGAAGAAGTTGAAGAGTTGCCATCTTTTGAAGATTGCGCTAAAAATAAGGATTCATTTATAAAAATGACTTCAGTTTTTATGCAGTCAATGAGAAAAAGAACAAAACTATTTCAAAAACAGGGAAGTCGGTTTGTGGTCCAGAATCCTCCTGCAGAGCATTTCAGCACCCAGGAGCTGGACGACATACACGAGATGGATTTTGAGCGTATGGTGCATCCCGAATGCCTTAAAAACGGTGAAGTAAGGGCGATAGAGACCATAAAGAATTCAGTTGTGACTCACAGAGGATGTTTCGGAACTTGTACTTTCTGTTCAATTGCAGCTCATCAGGGAAGTGAAGTTGTTTCAAGAAGTGAGGATTCTATTCTTCGTGAAGTTGAAAAACTGACAGAGAAAAAAGATTTTAATGGTGTTATCTCGGATCTTGGCGGTCCGACTGCAAATATGTACGGAATGGACTTTATCCGTGCGCAAAAAGGTCATTGTGTGTCAAGAGACTGTCTGTATCCCAATGTCTGCAAAAAGGTTGCACCTGACCATTCTAAGCAGCTGTCACTTTTGCGTAAAGTTAGAGAAATAAAAGGTGTTAAACATGTTTTTGTGGCATCAGGAATTAGATATGACCTGATCGTAGCAGATAAATTGCACGGAAAAGAGTATCTTGAAGAAATTGTGAGATATCACATCTCAGGCCAGATGAAAATTGCTCCCGAACACACTGAGCCGAGCATTCTCAGCCTGATGAAAAAACCGTCAAAGGAAGTTCTGCTGGAGTTTTCAAAGATGTTTGAAAAAGCTGTAAAAGAATCAGGGAAGAAGACTTTTCTCACTTATTATCTCATTGCAGCCTTTCCTGGTTCGGACTTTGAACATCAGAAAAAACTCAAAGATTTTATTTCACGAAACTTGAGGGTCACACCGGAACAAGTGCAGATATTCACGCCCACACCCTCAACTGAAGCCACAATGATGTATTGGACTGAGCGTACTATTGACGGAGTTCCGATCTTTGTTGAAAAAGGCTGGAAAAATCGCAGAAAACAGAAAGATATTGTGACGGGACGCTAAAGACTTACTACACTACAAGCGCAACCGACAGTGTCATCTTCAATAAAATTATCAGGAGTTTCTGAATCAGATCCTGAATCAGCTGTATTTCCTGTATTTCCTGAATCTCCAGTGTCTCCAGTGTCGCCTGCTTCGTTATCAGGTTCTTCAACGTCTCCACCGCAGGCCATGCTTTCAGGTGGATAAAGCTGGTTTTTGACAGCTGTTTCGTCCATTGGTTCGCAGTCGTTATCAAAAGTAGCTCTTACTGCAAGTCCCTGATTTGTTCTATATGCCTGAGCTTCACCAGTTTTGCTGTCCCAGATCGCGGCTGTGTTTGTAAAAGCAGTATTTTTCTGAGCATTTTCTCCCGGTTTTACAAGAAAACGCATAAGAACTCTTTCGCAGTTTGTCTCGTCCTGACAGATCTCCATGCTTTCAGTTATCGTAAGTCCGGACGAAAGAGGAAATCCACCGTTATCATCAAAATCCACAAAACAGGTTCCTGTACCAGTCATATCCACTTGAAATGTACCGGGAATATAATCCTGGAGTCCCATGACAACATCTTTAACAATTACATTCTCTGCCGGTTCATGTCCATGGTTTTCCACAACGATCTGATAACCGAAAATAGTTTCAGGACAGACTTTATCGGTCTGTTCAAGAGGAGTGAGGAGAAACTTTTCATTTTTTTCAGGAATATCAAAGGCTGGAAGTCTAGTGTCAACTGAGAGAATAAGGTAGTTCGTAAGCACAATATCTGCACCTGTTTTTATATAAAAATTCATGGAATTTGTTCCGTACTGAACATGTGGATTTATGATGCTGTCAGGCATATCTGGATCGTACTGAAGATAGTACGTATCAACATCAAAAGAAAGTTGCTGCAGACAGTCAGATTGCATTCCCTTGTAGTTGAACTTCCTGAATTTACTGTTAAAAGGCTGATCGAGCGGGTTACAGCTTGTTTCACCGATCTCACCAAGAACCATAGCGTTTGGAGCAAGTCCACCCTGAAGTTCAAGTGATTCCGGAGCAGCAGCATAGTCGTCACCGTCACTTGTTACAAAGGAGATCTTAACGGCTGCATTTTCAGGCAGTTCAAAGTTGCTGATATTTACAGTTGTCGGGTTGAGTTTTGTGTTTGAGCTCCAGTCCATACCGTTATAGATATACAGTCTTTTTCTTGCGATCTCGGAAGAACCGTAGACAAGGATCAGTTGCCATCCACCTATCATGCTTGCACTTTCGCAGTAGGCGTGACTTGTGCCGCTTAACTGACAGTCCCAGATATCATCAACTCCTTTAACATTATATTCGCCAACAAGTGAGTTCCTTTCACCACTATCGATATCGTATTGAAAGTCTGAAATAATATCTGTTACATCGACTCTGTAAACATAGTAGTAGTACCCGCTTTTAAAATATGATTCGAACTCAAAACCCTGAGGAGAAGCAGTGTTGCCTTGCAGTGAAGCCATTACTTCATGTTCGTTTCCATCAGGAGTGGTGAGGGTTACAACATTATCAGTAAAAGCCATGTTATTGGAATCGTCTACTGAAGCAAACCATACGAGAAAGGCTTTTTCAATCGCTGCATCTTGCGGAATGTCAGTTACGAGCAGAGTGTCAGAAGACCCGGTGACACCAATTGATGTGTCTCCCTGTGGCTCATATGAAGAGTGATCGGCAGTGTCTAGAAGAAGTGAATTTGAAAGGATAAAATAATCAAATGCACCTTCGTATTCAAAAGTTGGAAAGTTGCTCATTGGAAGAGCATTGATGGAAATTGTTAAGAAAAGAACTAAAGCTGAAATTCTTAAAATTCTCATGACGACCTCACTGGAAATTACAATTGTGTAATCCTATCAGGTCGGAAAAAAATTTCAATTTTTGCTTTTTTGAGCTGGATATAAATTCTAAAGCTTATCCATAATCTTTTTAATAAACGGTGACTCGAACTCTGTAGCTAAATCTATAGAAGATTAAGATTTTTGCAAAAATTTAGCGTTATGCTAAAATGGACAACAGAAAACATGGATTTTGCTGAGTAAATTTTTCAGGGTAGTATTATGAAGATTCTTATCTCATTTATTCTCCTTTTAATTATTTCCTGCCAGTCAACACCCAGTCCGCAGGTTTCAATGTATGATGTGAGCCGTGACATGAAGAAAATGGATGAGGAACAGGCACAGAAAGAAGTTCGTCAGTCAGCTCCACAGATGAAAAGCCGAAAATATACTCCTGTCGAACAGTTTGTGCTCGCTGGATTAATGAGTGTTGCTCTTCCAGTTCAGATTGCAAACATAAATCTATCCAAAAAGAAGGTTAATTTTGCTGAGTTCATTCCCGAAAAGGAAGAGCCCGAGGCACAGCTTCAGATAGAGGCAACAGTTAAACTTTCCAAAGAGGAAAAACTTGATATCTGCGTACTTAATATGAATTGTTCTGAAACTCTGAAAAAGAAAGATAAAAAAGATTTTTTTATAATTGAACTTCCAAGTTTGTTTGGAGATTGATCCTCACATTTCTTCAGCGATCCTTGTCCATACCCACCAGGAGGCGTAAGCTTTTCTGTTGCATGTAAGTTCCTGGTCTTCATCAGTGTGGGCGCAGCTGTTTTCAAAGAATTCTCCGGGATGTAAACTCTGCCAGTCTTTATAGAATTCTGTGCCGTCTGCGACACCATTATCGTTTGCATTTGGATAGTAAGTTCCATCCATTGCGTGAGTTTCAATATCCCAGTAATCAATGAGAAATCTATTGTTCTTCTCACAGTGGGCACGGATAAGTTTATGACCCTGATAGGCACTGTTTGCAGTTTCGCTTTCTCCATCACCATTTGGATGTCCTGTCATAAAAACAAAAGTGATCTGGGGATAATCTGTTATTAGCTGTTCCATGTCGTCGAGATACTTCTGATGGTTATGTCCTGCAGGATCGCACCATGACCACATGAGAACATTGATGTCGCTGTTATTCGCATCTTCAAGGAAGGTAACCGTCTCGTTAAACCATTGAGTGTGATCGTTTGCTTCAATTACTTCCTTAACGCTGAGGTCGTTTCCGCCACGGGAGTCATCAAAAATATCGAGTTTGTCAGCAACTGGAGTTCCGTTTGTAGTAAAATCATAAAGAGTGTTGTCACCAGTTTTGTAACTTTTCAAACCCTCCATTCCTGTAATAACTCTGCTTCCATGAGAAGAATGGAAGTATGCGATGTGAAGTTTTTCCTTTGCAGCGTTGATCTTTGCAACTGGAATCGCGCGGAAAACATCTTCTGTCGCCTTCATGTAACCGGCAATGAATTCTTTTGGAGTTACTGTGTCATTATCAGAGATTTCACTTTCGTCAGGAGCACCATTTTCATCATTGACTGTATTTTCATCCGCTGTGGAATCGTCGGGTTTTGTGTTGTTGTCAACTATTCCATTTTCATCCTGATTTTCATTGGTATCATTTATCTCCGCGTTATCAGGTGTTTCATTGTCAGCAGTTTCTATGTCATTTGTAATCTGATCAGAATCGTTCTTTGTTTTTTCTGAATCTTTACTGCACCCGGTTCCCATAACCAGAAACAGAGCAAGAATAATTAAAACGCTCTTCATTTTTTTGCCTCCAGACAAATAGTAAAGATAAATCAGGATGTTATGATAACATAATCAAGGTTGAAAGCAAGATTCATTTAAATCAAAACTTTGTTTTTAAACAATATTCAAGTAAAATGTGGCGTTCGAATATTTTTCAAGGAGTGAAGTTATGAAATTATTTTTTCTTATTATTTCAATTGTTTTTATTGTTGCTTCCTGTGGTGACAGTAAGGTTACTGTTAATAAAAATGATGACGAGAGTGTAACAGATAGTGACACAGAACAGGTTTCAGATAGTGATCAGGAAAATGTTGATGATCCGCAGAAAGATGATGGAAATCTCAATGATGAAACAGTAAATGACAGCGATTCGACTGATGCTGTCTGCGGAAATGAAAAGGTCGAAAATGGAGAGGAGTGTGATGGTGGTGTTGAAGACTGTGTGAATATAGATGCTGCTCTTTATTCCGGTGGATTAGCCAAATGTAACAACGAATGTAGTGGATACGATGTTGAGACCTGTGTAGAGGTTTTTCATGAATGTGGTAACGACATAGTTGAAGGGCCCGAAGTCTGTGACGGTAACCTCAAAGACTGTGTTGATATCAGTTCTTCTCTTTATTCCGGTGGAAGGGCTCTCTGTAATGATACCTGCAGTGGATGGGACACTGTTACCTGTGAAGAAAATACAGGTGAATGTTCAGATACTGTCAGAGTTATACAGTGTACAAATGATTCATCAAAAGATCAGATACAAAGCTGTTCGGACGGTTCCTGGTCAAATGAAGGCGCCTGTTTTGCAAAAGATGAGTATATTCTTGTAAGAGGTGGCGATAGTGGAAAATCATATTCGGTGACGTTTAATTCCGCAATTGATGAAATAGATGTTCTGACCATACTGGATACATCCGGTTCGCTTACAGAGGAGCTTGGGATAATTAAGAGTAATGTGAGCACTATGACTCAGAGCATTGTTACAGATTATCCTGATGCAGCTTTCGGGATGACGACTCTGGGGACCTTGGAATCTGATGTGTATAGTATTATTCACAACATTGATGAGACAACAAGTAACTATGTTTCGTCAGTTTCCACAATGGCTGTGTCAGGATACGGATCAACTGAATATCACACAGTCGCCATAGATCAGGCAGTTTCAGGAGCTGGAACTTATCAGCAGGTTAAGGCATGTGATGGCTGTCCGCTGTATACTATTAATATTCCCGCTGCAAGCTGCTTGGCAGGACAAAGAGGCGGTGTCTGTTTTAGAGAGAATTCTATGCCGATAGTTGTAGTCATTAGTGATGAAGCTATTGATATGGACGGTTGGATCTGGGATAGCGGTTTTGGAACAACTGCTGATGATGTTGCTGATTCATTAAACGCAATAAATGCAAAGATAGGTATCATTGATGCCAGTGGAACAACCAGTCCTTTAATGACGGCTGATGCTGCAAAATTTGCCCTTGATACAAATTCTTATGATTCTGCTGGAGATCCTTTTTATAAGGCTATTCCGACGACTGGCACGAATCTCAGTACTGAATGGACAACAATGGTTAAAAACATGATCAGTGACACTATTATGGACATTGAGCTGGATATAACGCAGGGAGCTTCAAACCCTGTAAACATCTTCAACTTAATTGACAGCTACACAGCCTTTTCTGCTTCACCTGCTGGTGGTATTGACAGCAAATTAGGATCTGAATTTCTCGGCGTTGAACGAGATACAGACCTGACATACAAAGTTGTCTTTTCAAACAGCGGATCTTCAACCGGAGTCAAATTCAATGAATTGATACTCTCAGCACTCTGGGGAGATATCGTTGTTGGAACAAAAACTATTACGGTTGTTACTGACTGATACTAATTAATGACTCGGGAACTGTTACAAATTATTTTGATAAGATTCTGAAAATATTCGTTAAAACAGCGGTGGATTCAAGCACTGCTGTTAACTCCACAAAAGATGCAAAGCAACAGGTATTGCAGGAGTCTGGAGTTGTTATTGAAATTGAAAATAAAACCCATTCCGTGACCACTGAAAAAGTCGACTAGATTAATCCCAATATATTTGACAAAGTAGCTTCTAAATAGTAATTAGGTATGTGATTTTTACGGGTGTTAGAGATATGTCACACACTACGATAAAACATAAAGGTGTCGTCATCGACATTAAAGGCGAATATGCACTTGTTAAGATAATGGTTCTTAGCGCCTGTGCATCATGCCACGCAAAAGGAATATGTTCAGCTGCAGATATGGCGGAAAAGATCGTTGAAACTATTCCTCTGGAAAAGGTTGAGACAGGAGATAAAGTGATCGTTGAAATGGAAGAAAAGCTCGGGTTAAAGGCTGTAATGATTGCCTTTCTTATTCCCTTTATTCTCCTTGTTACAACAGTTTTTTTTGTGAGTTCTCTTACTGGCTCAGAGGCGGCATCCGCCTTTTCAGGACTTGGAATACTGGTTCCATATTACGCCGCCATCTATTTTATGAAAGGGTACTTAAAGAAGAGTTTTATATTTAATTGTAGAAAGATTAATATCAGCGAATGAGGTGAATTGTGAACGAAAACGAAATTATTCTCTATTCGGTGATCTCACTTGGTGCTATTGCCGCGATTTCAGCAATGATACTTTTTTTCATTGCAAAGAAATTTAAAGTTGAAGAAGATCCCAGGATCGACGAGGTTGCAGAATTGCTTCCTGGCGCCAACTGCGGTGGTTGCGGTTATCCCGGTTGCAGAGGCCTTGCTGAAGCACTTGTAAAAGGTGCCGATGCCGGTTCCGTCGATGGAATGAACTGTGCTCCGGCGGGTAACGAAAAAATGGGTGAGATTGCAAAATTTTTAGGAATGGAAGTTAAGGCTTCCGAGCCTACAGTTGCAGTTGTTAAATGTGGCGGAACACATGAGAAATCACCGGGAAAACTTGTTTTTGACGGACCGGAAAACTGTGCTATCGCACATTCTGTCTTTGCGGGTGAAAACGGGTGCCCATATGGTTGTCTGGGACTTGGTGATTGTGTGAGAAGTTGCTCGTTTGATGCTATCTACATTGATGAAAAGACAGGACTTCCTGTAGTTATTGTTGAGAAATGTGTTTCATGCGGAGCCTGTGTTAAAGCTTGTCCGAGAAATATTATTGAGCTCAGACCTGTCGGTAGAAAAGAGCGGAGAGTATGGATAAACTGTTCCAGTCACGATAAAGGTGCGGCGGCGATGAGAGTCTGTAAAGCCGCCTGTATTGGTTGCGGAAAGTGTGTTAAAGAGTGTCCTGAAAAGATTCAGGCTATAACGCTGGATAATTTTCTGGCTTACATTGATCCAAAAAAATGTATTGCCTGTGGAAAATGTGTTGCCGTTTGTCCGACAAAGGCTATATCCGCTACTTTCGAACTTCCGAAACCTAAGCCTAAACCAGTTGAAAAACCTGTAGAAAAGGCAGTGGAACCGGAGAAGAAAGAAGAGGTTGTTGAAAAAACTGATTAGTGGAGAGTGTAGTGAAACTCAGGACTTTTAAAATAGGCGGTGTTCACCCACCGGAAAACAAAATGGCATCAAAGAGTCCGATAGAGACTTTGGGACTTCCCAAAAGAGTTTTTATCCCTCTTGGACAGCATATAGGTGCTCCAGCCGTTGCCATGGTTAAAAAAGGTGACGAAGTTAAGGCAGGAACGATGATCGCTAAAGGTGAGAACTTTATTTCAGCAAACATTCATTCTTCTGTCAGCGGGAAAGTTTTTAATATAGATTTTCTAATGGATTCAAACGGTTACAAGTCTAAAGCCATTATCATTGATGTTGAAGGAGACGAGTGGGCGGAAGGAATAGACACTTCAACTGAACTTGTTAAAGAGATCAAACTTGAGTCAAAGGAGATCGTTGCCAGGATCAAGGAATGCGGGATCGTCGGTCTTGGCGGTGCTTGTTTTCCCAGTCATGTCAAATATATGGTTCCTGAAGGTAAAAAAGTCGATACACTTGTTATCAATGCTGTCGAATGTGAGCCTTATCTTACTGCTGACCACAGGATCATGCTTGAAAGAACAGAAGAGATCATGGTGGGTATTGAGATCATGAAAAAAGCGCTCAATGTTCAAAAGGCTGTTGTCGGAATAGAAGCAAATAAACCTGATGCAATAGCAAAAATGGAAAAAGTTGCTTCTGATTTTCCAGGAACAGAGATCCATCCTCTTAAAGTTCAGTATCCTCAGGGTGCTGAAAAGCAGCTTATTAAAGCAGGTGTCAACAGAGAAGTTCCTTCGGGCAAACTTCCTCTTGATGTAGGCTGTGTAGTTAATAATGTCGGAACTGCTCTTGCGATCTACGAAGCCGTTCAGAAAAATAAGCCACTTGTTGAGAGAGTTGTGACAGTTACCGGCAAAAAGGTGGAAAAGACTGCTAACTATATGGTTAGGATCGGAACACCTGTCAGTATGCTTGTTGAGGCTGTCGGCGGAATACCGGAAGGTACAGAAAAGATAGTCAATGGTGGTCCAATGATGGGAAAAGCTGTTTCAACCGTGGATGTTCCCGTAACAAAAGGAACAAGCGGGATTCTCTTTTTTGATAAGAGCGAAGCCAGAAGAAAGAAGATGTCAAACTGCATCAGATGTGCAAAATGTGTTTCAGTCTGCCCTATGGGACTTGAGCCATATCTGATGGAAAAGCTTGCAGAAAAAGGTGAGTGGGAAGAACTTGAGAGACTTGCAGTTACCGATTGTATTGAGTGCGGTAGCTGTAGTTATACTTGTCCTTCATCGAGACCGCTTCTTGATCTTATCAGACTGGGCAAGGCTAATGTTAACAGATTAAGATGGGAAAGGAGTAAAAAATGAGTAAATATGTGATTTCGCTTTCCCCCCATGAAAAAGGGTCGTACACCGTTAAAAAGGTGATGTGGGGAGTTGTTATTGCTCTTGTTCCAGCCTTTATTTCATCAATAATGAATTTTGGTGTCAGGGCTGTTATAGTTACTGCTGTTGCAGTTTTTACCTGTGTTTTTGCAGAGTACCTCATTCAGAAGTTTCTTCTTAAATGTGAAGTGACGGCTTTTGATGGATCAGCTGCTATAACAGGAATATTACTGGCGTTCAATCTTCCCAGCAGTATTCCACTGTGGCAGGTTGTTGTCGGCTCAATAGTTGCAATTGCTGTTGCAAAGATGGCTTTTGGTGGACTTGGCAAGAATCCTTTTAATCCTGCTCTTGTAGGTAGAGGTTTCATGCTGATGAGTTTTCCGGTTGATATGACGACATGGCCAATACCCGGAAAGACGATCTTTACCTGGGATATCGCTTCCAAGATCGATTCACTTACCGCCGCAACTCCTCTTGGTATAGTCAAGGAAGGTTTAAAGAACGGTGAACAGGTTTCTGCTCTTACAGCAAGACTTCCTGAACTCTGGGACCTTTTTCTTGGAACTGTCGGAGGATCTCTCGGTGAAACAAGTGCACTTGCTATTCTTATCGGCGGTGTCTATCTGATATACAGAAAGATCATAACTTGGCATATTCCTTTTTTCTATCTTGCGACAATTTTTGTCTTCACCGGAATAAGCTGGCTTATGAATGATACCGCTTCAATGAATCCTGTTTTTCATATTCTTTCAGGTGGTGTGATGCTTGGTGCATTTTTCATGATGACTGACATGGTTACAAGTCCGATGAGTTTGAAAGGTCAGATAGTTTTTGCAGTCGGTGCAGGTATTATTGCCTCGGCAATTAGACTTTACGGAGCTTATCCTGAAGGATGCATGTTCTCAATTCTTATTATGAACGCCTTTGTTCCTCTGATAGACAAGTACATTAAACCGAAGAAATTTGGTACGGAGGTCAACTATGGCTAAGAAAAAACTTGAAAGCACATTTGTAAATATGTTGCTGGTTCTTTCGACGATATCTCTTATAAGCGCATTGGCACTTGGTTTTACATATACAAAAACCAAGCCGATCGCAGACAAGGTTAAACAGCAGAAACTCGAAGATGCGATTAAAGCTGTTGTTCCTCCCTTTGATACTCTGGGTGAGAAATACACTGTTGAAGGCTTTGACAGACTTGAACTTTTTCCTGCAAAGAAAGGTGAAGCCGTCGTCGGTACAGCAGTAAAGACTGTATCAGACAAAGGGTTTTCCGGGGATGTCTGGATAATGGTCGGTTTTAATGCTGAAGGTAAGATAGTGAACACTTCTATTCTTGAGCATAAGGAAACTCCTGGACTTGGAAGCAAAATGTCTGGAAAATTTAAGGATCAGGTAAACGGTCAGAATCCGCAGAACTATAAGCTTAAAGTCAAGAAAGACGGTGGTGATGTTGATGCCATTACAGCTGCGACAATATCATCGAGAGCCTTTTGCAATGCTGTTTCGAAAGCTTATGATGCATTTCGCAAAGGAGGTGCCAAATGAGTACATGGAAAGAATTTACAAAAGGATTTATAAAAGAAAATCCTGTTTTTGTTCTTCTTCTTGGAATGTGTCCGACTCTCGGTGTTACCGGTTCGGCTATTAACGGAATGGGAATGGGACTTGCTTCAATGGCAGTTCTTATCTGTTCAAACACAGTAATTGCAATGCTGAAGAATTTAATTCCTGACAAGGTGAGAATTCCCGCTTTCATAGTTGTAATCGCAAGTTTTGTTACAGTTGTTGATCTTGTTATGGGAGCTTATCTTCCTGACCTCTACGCTCAGCTTGGTCTATTTATCCCTCTCATCGTTGTTAATTGTCTTATTCTTGGAAGAGCGGAAGCATTTGCTTCAAAGAACGGTGTTCTTATCTCTGCAATTGATGGATTGGGAATGGGACTTGGTTTTACTTTTGCACTGACTCTTCTTGGTGCTGTCAGAGAAATGCTTGGAGCAGGAAGTGTTTTCGGTTTCAAATTTATACCGGAAACAGCTGATGGAATGCTCCTTTTCATCATGCCTCCCGGAGCATTTATAGTTCTTGGATTTCTGATAGCTTTTGTTAACGTTCTTACTCGTAAGAAAACAGCTTAAGGAGGGCGGTTATGGAATATGTAATAATTTTTATAAGTGCTGTTTTTGTAAATAACATTGTTTTAGCACAGTTTCTCGGTATTTGTCCGTTTCTCGGAGTTTCCAACAAGGTTACAACCTCAATGGGAATGAGTGCCGCGGTTCTTTTTGTTATGACTCTGGCAACAATAGCGACGTATCTGATATACAACCTTGTACTTATCCCGATGCATATCGAATTCATGCAGACAGTAAGCTACATTCTTGTTATTGCCGCTCTTGTGCAGATGGTTGAGATCGTGATGAAGAAAGTTTCTCCTCCGCTCTATCAGGCTCTTGGAGTTTTTCTTCCTCTCATTACAACTAACTGCGCAGTTCTCGGTGTTGCCATCCTTGTTATCCAGAAAAACTACAACCTGCTTCAGAGTATAGTTTTCGCGATTTCAACAGCAATGGGATTTTTCCTTGCACTCGTTGTATTCGCAGGAATCAGGGAACAGCTTGAACTCTATGAATACCCAAAGCAATGAGAGGCGCACCAATCGCACTCGTTACTGCCGGTCTTCTTTCACTCTCTTTCATGGGATTTGCCGGATTGGTTTAGAAAGAAATTCCACAAACAAACATTCCAACACATAAAGGCCAGTAATTTTTTTTAAGAATAAGTTTTACAAAAAGTTGAAATAACTCCTAAAATACTGTAATCTTTTGCCAACTGAAGTAGTCGTCAATTTTATTTTAGAGGTGAGAATATGAAAAAGTTAGTTTTGGTTTTAGTTTTATTTGTTTTTCTTATTTCTTGTGGAGGAGATGACGGAGGTGATGGTGAGCTAAAGTCTTCTGATATTCAAGGCATTTGGAAGTATACGGAAAATTTTTCGTTTTCTGGGACTTGTTCTTCTGATGACACAACAGACAACGAAGGTGATGATATTATTTATCTGTATTTTAAAGCTGTTGGTTCAGATAGTATGGAAGTATACCAATGTGCAGAATACGATGAAAATTATGGTGAATATGGTGATTATGATCCCACTTGTTTTACTAAAACATTGGATGGGATATTTCAGTTGGAAAATAATTATGAAAAAAAGTTACTTTATCTGGAAAATGAAGAGGGATGTGAGGAAGATGATATTTTAGAAGGATTAACCTGTAAGATGTGTACTATTGCGAAAGTCTACATTGAGTTTGAAAATAAATCTCAAGCTACTTACAATCTTGATTTTACCTATGTTGCAGATGGGTATGAGTGTGATAATTTAGATGTTAGTGATGTGTTAGAGGAAGAATACGGCATGAGTGGTATATCATGTTATAAAAAAGCCAAGAGCATAATGATAAAAGAAAACTAAGTGCTATTTGCTTATCTCAAACGGATTTTTCGTTATAAACAAGAAATGCCTTAAATGCTTTTTCTGCACACTGCTGAGTGTGATAAATCGCAGTATCAAGAATCGGATCGTCTCCGTCAGAAAGCTTAACTGCTGAAAGATGATCGTTTGTGGCTTTAGTTAGCCAGATTTCATGTTGCTTCATATGATCTCGTTTTTACTTATCACAGAAACCTCCAGACAAATCAAATAGTTAATGCTATTATATATTCAATCGATAATATTTCAATCTTTTGATTGAGATAGAGCCCATTTAGGTCAGAAATGTCAGTATAATGGAAATGCTTTGTCTTTATTTTGACGAAATAACTTTAAATGTAAACTTCTCAGACATCGGTTTGAACTCATCTTTTATGATCTCAAGAACTTCAAGCTGTCCTCCATAATAGGCAGACATTCCTGTGTCGATTCTCCAGATCTTTCCGTCGCAGGCGGAACTGATACTCTTTTGAACTGAATGTCCGACGATCATAACTTGCGCCTCGGCAGCTTCAAGTGACTCTGAAAGTGCAAGACAGTCAACTTCATCCGGTTCGTCAGAAAAGTCACGCATCCAGAAAATGCCATATCCGCCTTCAATGTAACTGTTAAGCAAAGCAAGGTTTCCTTTTGTCCATTCACGGTATTCATTGTTAATTTTGTCAATTCCGTAGAGAACATGTTCCTTTTTGATACCACCATGGACAAAAATCATCTTATCCATTTTCAATATCGCAGGGTAATTTGAGAGGATCATGGCAAAGGGTCCGCCTGGTTTAAAGGCCTCTTCACGGGTTAATCCTTTTTTATCAGCAAAGGTTCTGGTTGAGGCTTCTGTGGCATAGTTGAAATTAAGTTGAATGTTCATTAGTTCATGATTGCCTGAAAGAGTGTGGATCTTACCTCCGGCATTTTCAGCTTCGATCTTAAGTTTTTCAAGAAGTTCGATAACTTCAAGGTCGTCATCACCTCTATCAAGAATATCTCCAGTCTGCACGATGACGAGTTCTTTACCGATCCATTCATCAGATTCATTTATAGCTCCGGCAGTTCTCAGCGCTCTTTTTAAAGCCCCGAGATCTCCGTGGATATCACCGATAGCAACAATTCTTTTTGGTTTTTTAACCATGACTGACTCTTCATCGACCGGGGTGATGTCAGAGTAAACATCTGCAATCTCAACATCTGTGAGGTCATTTGAGTTATCAACAGTTTGAGATCTTACTTTAGTGCAGGATGAAAATAGCAAGACTGAGAAAATTACGGTAATTAGAAATAATGATGTTCTTTTCAAGAAAACTCCCTTAAATAGGTTTCTTCTAAGACTATATGTTCTGGTGAATTATTTCAAACAAAAAATTAGTTGGCATTTTGTAAAGAATAAAAAGTATGTATTTAGTATGGTGCATTTCTTGAATTAATCTAAGATAAGTGTTAAAATCTTTTGATTCAATGGTAATTCTAGGGGGAATGTCTTGCTTTACATCCATAATAAGAAGGAGTTGGTAGACTATTTCAACTCGGTTCCTCTTGAAAAGAAGATGCAGCTTTACAGGAGCGTGCGTTCAGTTGTAGCGATGCTGGTCAAGGTTTCTAAGATGACTGAGATATATCCTGTGCATGATAAGATCTATGATGAATTTGCTGAAACTCTGAAACAGAATATTGATGTTGTTCACAATAATCTGCCTTATGCTTCTGTCACAACGAAGAAAGTCGGGTTTTATTTTCTGGAAAAAAAGATAAAGCTCTTTGATAAGGGCGAAAGAAAGTTTAGAAATATCTTTCTTGTAAACGAGATCAGGCAACTTTATTTTGTAAAAGGGATTACCATAAAAGAGATCAGAGATTTTTTTGCGGTTATTCAGGAAACGCTCAATTACACACTTCTGGACTATGATTTCAATACAAGATTGTGGGATTACGGAATAACTCATATCGGAACACTTTCTGATCCTGATATGGGTGATCCCGAACCGTGGAATCCTAAGGGTTTTGATAATGAATTTGATCCTTTGACACCTGAAGAGCTTTTTTCAATGGAGCCTAAGAATTATCATGATATGGCAACGATAGTTCCTGAGTTTGATAATCTGGGGAAAGAAAAAAGCAGTGAATTTACAGACTGGAGCTCAAAAAGAGGAAAGGATTATGTGGTCAAAAAGTATCTTGAAAAATCCAGACAGGTCATAATTCATTCAAATCACGCTGAAGCAAACAGAACCCTTGTTAATAAGATTTGTGAGTACACTGTTAGGAATATACAGAACGGTGATTTTATTTCCGGCCTTGTCTATGTTGACACTCTGGTTGAATTCGGAAAGGAAATGAAAGCTCGGGATGAAGTACTTTTCTTGAGGATCAAAGATGTTCTAAAAAAACTTAATAACGAAGATTTCATAGATCAGATGTTCAGCGTGGCTGCTCATCTGGAAACTGATCAGATAAAGAGCTTCGGTCAGATCCTTAATATGCTCAGTACCACAAATTTTGATGTTATATTCATGAAGCTTGTAGGTCTCGAATCAAGGGATGTGCGTCTCCACTGTCTTGAAGGTGTAGCAAAGAACTTTAAGGATGCCTCCTTAGCTGACAAATATATTCATGATGAAGATTGGCATGTCGTTAGAAACATTCTCTATATGCTGAGATTTGCCTATAACCCTGATTTTCTTCCTTTTGTAAGAGACGTTATGAACCATCCGGTTCGCCAGATCAGAGTTGAAGCTGCAAGAGTTCTCAGTATGTATGATGCCGATGAGAATTTTGATTATTGGAGCAAGGCGGTTTTCAGCCCGGATGAAGAAATCCGACTTCTTGCAGTGGAAACTCTCTTAAAAGTTAAGGGGATTGAAGCAAAACATATTCTTGATGATATTTTTAAACCAAAAAACAGAAGCAGATTTAATCTCACTGATTTTGAACGCTATATGGACAGAATTCTTTCTTCTGAAAGAAAAGAATTTCATGATCTTCCAGGAAGTATGATCTTTTCTGAGAACAGAGAGTTGAGATTATCAGCTTTGCGATCTTTGAACAAAATAGAAGATACCAGTATTCTTTCCAGTCAGATAATCAGAAGACTTACAAGCAAGGAATTTCTCACACTTGAATTAGATGAATCAGAACTCCTTCTAAGTTTGATCCGGGGAGCAGACGTTGTTTCGATACTTGATAAAATGGAGTATGTTTTTTGCCTTAAAGGTGGGTTTTTCAGTCGAAAGAAGTATGTCCCCTTTAAAAAGAAAGTGTTTAACTTTTTAAAAAGAAGCAACAATACAGCTGTGAAAAACTGGCTGCAGAAAGCATCAAAAGTCGGAAATAAAGAAACTGTAGCTATTGTTGAAGGGAGGATTTAATGGAAGAACGGAGAAATCAACCCGAATTTGCCAAATCTCCCAAGAAATGGCGCTATAATTTTTCTAAGTCATTGTTTACATTCTGGAAAACAGTTAAGATGTATGGTGGCGAGAACGAGAGGGTTGATGAAGAGATCTCGTCTTTTACAGAATCTCTAGATTTTTTCTTTCAGGAAGCTGAGAGAGTTTCTATTTATTTCGATGGTATTGACATTAAAGTTGATAAAGTCAGGATAAGAGGACAGCGACAGGATGATAAGTATTTTGAAGATATCTATGATCTCTTTCTTTCTCTTTGTATGGCGGGAATAACTTTTATAAAAGGTGTGAAACCCGAAGAAATACTATCGTTTTTTAGAGTAATTGGAAAATTCCCTGTGGGCAGAGAGCCGAAAGTTGAATCTTTTGAACGAGTTATGAAGGATATGCCTGAACTTGAAAATATCAAAGTTGAAGCCTACGATCCTGAAGAATCAGGGAATCTTCCGATTTATACTGTTTCTCAGTCGATCAGGAGGACTTTCAGAACTCTTGCATCCGAGTATCTTGAATATAAAAAAATGACTAATGCTGTGGAAAATATTCCATTACGTGTTGTTGAACGTTCTGCTCAGGATATGATCACCATTATCAGCAAGGTTAAGGAACAGAAAGAACTTGATTTTATTTGTGCTTTAGCCTATAACCAGAGTTATAAAGGTTCCTTCAAAGCAGCCTCTGCAGCTGCACAGACAATTTATTCAATTCTTGTCTCTAATGATCTGGAATTTGATAAGCATACTATCAAGAGAATTGCTGTTTCAGCATATTTTCAGTATTTGAGCGGAGACGCTGATAAGGCATACCTGGCACTCTCAAGAATGGATGATTTCAACTACAGTAGAATTGAAGCAGCTCTTAACACAGCATATAAAATAACAGATTTTACTGATGGAGGGCTTTTAAGTAAAGATAGTTCAAGTGGAACAATAGGCGGAGACATCCTCAAAGTAGTTTCATATTATGACAATGTTACCAAAAGGTGGCCTGAAAGAGTAGGGTATGTTGGACCGACCCTTACAAGACCGGAAGCTTTAAGAAGCATCCTGAGAAATCTGAAAAGAGGTGCCTTCAGAAAAGAAATTGCTGAATCTTTTGTTAAACTACTGGGGGTATATCCTATTGGAAGTATATTAAAGTCTATAGGAACTGATGAGGTTGTTGTTTCAGGTGGTAAATTTGAGAATTTTAGTTCCGAGGCAACGGTTTTTGTACTTGATAAGGACCTTTCCGTTAAAGAAAAGAAATTAATGAAAGCCGAAATGCTTGTGGATATTCCTGAAACAGCCGGGAAACAGTTGCCTTCTCAAACGAAAGCTGGCATTTTTGCAGGATATCTTGAAGATTCTGAAGAACAGTAATTAAAAGTCCTTGATTTGATTAAAATAAGTCTCTGTGGTACAATTTAAAGTTAAGGTGTTTTTTATTAGGGAGTTCTACATGAGAATAATTATCCAAATTATATTTGTCTTGAGTCTAATCTTTTTTTTGTCATGTGAAAACAATACAGCTGAGGATCCAATTACAGATCAGGGCTGTCTGAGCAATGTAGATTGTCCTTCTGGATACTACTGTGAAATGCTGACAGGTAAATGTGCATTAGAAGATGATGGAAATGGAAGTTTGCCTGATAATAACGGTTTGCCTACCGGTGACACTGGTGAAACAAGTGATGATTCTGGCGGTGGAACTTCTTCAGGAATAAAATGTAACTGTTTTGGAATTACATATTCTATCCCTTATGAATTTGAAGACATAAGCGGATGGTGTACGAATGATGATGATAGTGACGGTATTCCTAACTGTGTTGAGGTGGCTAACGAAGTCAAAGTTGATACAGATGAGGATGGGGAATCTGACTATGTTGATACTGACAGCGATGACGATGGAATTTCTGATGCAGAGGAATGTCCTGCTTTGCCTTGCAGGGATACAGATGAAAACGGTGTGCCGAATTATAGAGACACGGACAGTGACGGAGATGGAATTGCTGATAATGTAGAATGTTTTTCAGACCCATGTGCCGATTATGAAGAGGATGGGATTCCTGATTATATTGATACTGATAGTGATGATGATTCTGTTCCTGATATTTACGAAACCTCAAAAGATACCGATAAAGACGGCATGCCCAACTTCTTGGATTTTGACTCTGACGATGATGGGATCTCAGACACAGATGAATGTGCTGTTTTGCCGTGTCCGGATTCAGATAGTGATGGAATTCCTGATTTTGTTGATACTGATAGTGATGGAGATGGACTGCTTGATGAGCAGGAAGTTCTATGTGCCAATCTTGGAATACACAGCAGGACTCAGGCTGATACTGATGGAGATGGTTTCAGTGATCTGGCGGAAGTTCTTACAGGTTCAGATCCATGTGATATTGCAAATGGAGTGTTTGATACTGGTGTAGAATTTTATTTTGAACTTCCTTATGGTGATCCTGAAAAAACGGATATTCTTACATTTGCACCAACTGTAAAAAAAGCTGATATTGCATTTAATGTTGATACTACAGGTTCAATGGGAGGAGAAATAGGAAATCTAAAGAACTCTCTCAAAGATATTATTCCTCAGATTAGAGCAAGAATTTCTGACAGTGCTTTTGCTATTACCCAGTTTAGAGATGAAAATGAAGTCGGACTTATTGTTACGCAGCCTACAACTGATGAAGCAACGGCACAGTCAGGTGTTAACACTTTGGGGGCAAGTGGCGGTGGGGACTGTGCAGAGGCAGGTTACTGGTCACTTTATAATGCTACCAATCAGCTTTCCTGGAGAGATAGTACTATTCCGATCTTTATTCATATAACTGATGCAAGCACGCATGAAAGAGGGGGTGTTTCCGGAGCTTCGTGTATTTCTACACTGAAGGCAAAAGGAGCAAAGGTAATAACATTTCTGTCATCAGGTGGATGTGAAACAGCTACGGCCAGGACACAACTTACTAATATTTCAAATTCTACTGGTGCGGTAGTGCCTTCCTGTGCCGGGGCAGGAAGAACAACATTGCTTTATGATCTTGACAGCAGTGGAAACGGGATGGGTGCCGCTACTGTAGAGGGAATTGATGCTCTCATTAAATATGCGACTTTCTCACTTTATGTCCAAGCTGCTGATGATGGTGATACGGGTACAATAGATACCAGCTGTTTTCTGAAAAAGATCGAAGCTCTGGAATATGTTCCTGTTGCAGACGGATGTGCTGATACAATTATTGCAACACCTGCTGAGTTTAATGCAGTCGGGTACAACAACGGATATAATAATTTTGCTCCTGGCACCTCAAGTGCAACTATTCCTGGATCAAAGCTTAAGTTCACAGTTCATGCAGAGAATGATATCTGTTTTGAACCGGGTAGCACAGCTCAGATGTTTAAGGCATTAATTAATGTTGTTGATAACAGTACAGGATCGCTTCTCGATTCTCAGGAAGTTACAATAATTGTTCCGGGAAAGGTAAGCGGATCAGACTGGTAGTCTAGAACTCTTCGAACTGATCATCATCCATAAAAGATGAATCTGTGAAATTATCTTTTTCAAAGTTTGTGAAATTATTATAATTATCACGATTGTTTCCTTTAACATCATCCGAATGTTGAAAGAAATCCGGTGTCGAAGAAGAAGGTTTCTGATCTATCTTTGTTGTGAAAACATCTTCTTCACTGAATTTGAATTTAAGCACTTCATCATTCAGATTCTTAGAAATAGAAGCCATATCCATCGCGCTGCTTGCAAGTTCTTCAACAAGAGCTGCATTCCTCTGGGTAACTTCATCCATCTGTATGATGGCTGAATTGATCTGTTTGATTCCTTTTGACTGTTCTTTGGATCGGCCTTCAATATCCTTCATTTCCTGAGCGTTGTTCTGAATATTGATAACAACGTCCATAAGTATCTGACTTGTAGCTTTTGTAATGTCACCTGCATTGCCGGTCATTTCTTCATTAGAGTCAACAAGCTGCTTGATCTCGCCTGCAGCATCGCCACTTCTTTGAGCAAGGCTTCTGATCTCACTTGCAACAACGGCAAAGCCTTTTCCCTGTTCTCCTGCTCTTGCTGCCTCTACGGCGGCATTTAAAGCAAGAAGGTTTGTATGAAAAGCAATGGAATTAACCATATCTACGATCTCACTTATCTTTGCACTTGATTCCTTGACCTGAAGAATTGCGTGCTCCATCTGTTTAAGATGAGCTTTTCCTTTGTCAGCACGGATTGCAGTTTTTGAAATGTTATCAGCAAGAATAACACTGCTTTCAGAGGTTTCATGAATAGATGAACTGATCTCTTCAATAGAAGCAGCCGTTTCCTGCAGAGAAGAGGCCATCTGCTGAGTTGCACTTGAAAGCTGATTGTTTCCACTTGAGATCTCACTTGAACTATTAAGAATACTTTCAGCAGTATTTCTAATCGAGAAGATAATGCTTTTCAGGTTGTTGATAAACTTATTGAAGTTGTCGATCATTTCTCCGATCTCGTCATTATTTTCTTTTTCAAGAAGCACGTCCAGATCACCAAGTGAACCTTTTCTGAAGGATTCGTTAATCTGTCTGAGAGGACGGATAACGAGTCTTTCCGTGATCTGATGTGTCAGGAGAGCGTAGAGAAGCATAACAAACATAAAGATAAAAACAGTTTTGTATCCGAAAGAGGACATGACACCTACTGCACTATCTGTAGTTACAGTTGAAACCAGTATCCAGTTAAAAGGTTTATACCTTGTGTAATACGCTGAGTGTTCAGTATCTGAGCCTGGCATATCAAATTCAATAAAACCTTCGCCTTTCTCAGTCATCTCTTTAACATGGGCATATTTTTCTGACCAGTTCTGACCAGTTGCGGTAGGATGTACAAGCCACATCCCTGACTTTGAATCAATGACAGAAAGATGTCCGTCTCCGGAAATTTGAAGTTTGCTGAACCCTGATTTTATTTCTCTAAGTATTCTGTCAGCTGAGCCTGCTTCCTGAAGGTCACCTGTGTTAATTCTGCGAATGGTCTCAAGTTGTCCTACTGCTAAGTTAACGACATTTTTCAGGTTTGATTCCAGGATAGAGTCAGAGGCACTGATCATGATTATATTAATAGCAAAGATTGTCAGCACTGAAAGAAGAATCGTGATAACAATATTTATGGCAAGCAACTTCCACTTTAAATACCAGTCTTTAAAGTTGAACATTTAATTTCTCCTAATAAATAGCAGTCTAATGATGTTATCTCAATATCGCTTCTTTTTCAAGGATATTTTGCCTTTTAAATGTTAAGGCACTATCATCTTTTTCAGTTGTAAAGCGGGAGGTTCAGGATTTGAAGTTACTTGTGAGCATACTGACAAGACAGACGGTAGTTCAGAAAGCAGTGGTTAAAGAGGCAGCTCCTGATACCATTCTGTTTCTTTCAACTCAGATGTCTGCTGAAAATGGATGGTACGAAAGGATCCCGATGCTTGTTAAGAAAAATGAAGAACTTCAGATACCTTACACCAACGTTTTCCTGCCTGAAATCAATGTGGGTGAAATAGTCAAGTCCGTTAAAAGGCATATCCATCAGCAACTTGAGACTTTAGTAAATGAGATCTACTTTGATGCCTCTTCCGGTAAAGGAATTCACAGGATTGCAGTTTTCAGCTATCTTAAAAGTCTTGCTGAAAAAAGGGGAATAGAGTTTTATCTGATATATTTTGACAATGATACAAGAGTAATAAGTAAAATGTTTATCTGCGGCTCAACTTTTTCCCAGTATAAAAGCAGTGTCAGCATTAACTGGAAACTGGAGGACAGAGTAACTATCCATGGAGCTAAACTTGCAGATTATCTTACAATTTTAAACGGCGAAGAAGATTTTTTCTCAAATTCATTTGATCAGTTTAACGAACTTTATTCAAATCTTTGTTCTTCTTTGATCCTGCGATCATTTTTCTCTTCCTATGAAAGTATAAAGAATCTGGTGGATGTTAAAAAAAGTTTAGATGAATTTATTGTAAAAAATCATGTCGAGGAACAGGTTGATAAGTTTATTCAGCGCCTATTCGGTGTTATGCCGCATCTTAGAAAAGATATCGTTGAGGCAAGAGAGGACATAAAGTCTATGCTTGTAGAGTTCTTTAACAATATGACATCAAAAAAGGTGTTTTTAAACCCTGTTAACTCATACCGGTTTAAACAAAGTCGGAATGAATTCCATAAAAAGTATTTAAATCGATTTACGGACACAATTCTTAAAAAAATAAAGCCATTTGCTCTGATTCCTGATGCAGTGGAGCTTAAAAACGATATCTATCATTTTATGGAAGTGTTGTTCGATAAGGTCGTTGATAGAATTTCTACACTTAGCGATGTTAAGAACATTAAGTATCCTGAAGCGGCCTTTAATCGTTTTAACGAAAAGTATGTTGCTGAAATTGAAAGAAATTCAACTCTTAATACAAGGTCTAAGATATCGGTAATATTTGAGAAACTTGTTAGTTTTGCCGCATATAAAGCTGTTATGACAAATCCGATGTTAAGAGAAAGTGTTGTCTCAATTTTTCAAAATGTTCAACTTGATGGAAAGGCAAATTCTCTAGTTGAAATTGATACGCTGGTAATGTTTAAAAACGGTTATATTCATGTTTTTGAAGCAAAAAGCAGTCACGCTTCAAATAAAGATATAAACTCCAAGATACTAGTTATGAAAAAATATCTTGGTGAGAGTGTCGGAATGGACATCGTTTTCCCATTCACTGCAAATGATATTGAAAAACTGGGAGAAAAAGACCGTCAGCACATAAAAAAAATGTACAGTAAAGGTCTTCGCAATGTTAACACCTGGGTGAACTTCTTTTCAGGAACAGATAAGTCTGTAACTCCGATAGATAAGATCGAGGAAAGGCTTGTTGAAATGGCGTTGAAATACAGCTGATCAGCAGGGAAAGACTTCCTTTTTACACTCATCAAAATCACTTTTTCCAGTAAGCATCATCGAAGTGAGCGGAGCGGCTTTCTGAGCTAGTTTCAACATTTCCTGTGCTGTGTTTCGAATGTCCCACTGTGCATGTTCATCTGCGCGGAGGCTCATGAAATGGTAAAGTTCTCTTGCGTTGATCTTTAAAAGTACTCGTCTTCTGTGAGCATTTGTCAAAGCGTATTCTTTGTACTCGGGAAACTCTTTTGCAATCTCGGTATAAAGTTTTTCCGATCTTTCAATGACCTGATTAAAACAGTCGCCTTGAATCTTTTTTATTGAAGGCGGAACTGTGACTCCAAGCTCAGTTGAATAATCCTGTACTATCTGTGTGCTTATTCTGTGTCTTTTTAATTGAGCGTAGCTACTTGCGCTGACTGTAACTTCAAAAGTAAAGTCAACCGCTTCAAAGGCTCTTTCAACTCTGTCAAAACATTCTCTGCTGCAAAGTGAAGCTCGAACAAGCTCTTCCTTGCTTTCCAGGCTCATTTCCTCAGCTTTTCGGATACATGTTTCATATTCCATATCGGTGTAGTTAAAAAGAAGAGCAGCGCAGAGTTCGCGATCAGGATTTTCTGTAATGCTGATCAGATTGCAGCAGGAACTTTGTTCTTTTTGACTGTTTTCAGAGTATCCGGCAGTAATTTTTCTTATTAGATCTGATCTTTCTGTGTCATATGGAGTCGGTTCAGTATACCTAATTATTGAAGGCGAAAGAGGGTGAACTGCTTCATAAAGTTTTTCTGCAAGTTCGCGTATTTCACTTAATTTGCTTGCTCTGAATCTTCGAAGCATATGTTCAAGCGTTCTTGCATTTGCTGTCATTCCAAATTGGGAGTTCGTAGCAAGCGAAACAACATAACGGGCATCTTCTTTTGCCCAGCCGTCAACAGTCATTTTACCGCGTTTTGTTGAAATGAGTTTTTCATGTTTTTTAAAAAGATCAGCCTGAAGATTGTTGTAAAGTGAAAAGTAAACTTCATTTTGGAAGTCAACTAAGTTTTTGAATTTCTTCTCTAATTTAGTTCCCTTGAGTTTTTCGGGAAAGTAGTAGTCTCCATCAAGCGTAATGTATCTTTGAGATTTTTCGGTAAAAGAAGCAAGTCTATATTTCTGGATCTCCTCAACTGCAAGTCTTGAGATTCCCACAATGTCAAAGTTGAAAACCGCATGTTCTGCGACACTTGCATGACCAAGGCCGAAAATGATCATTTCATTTGATTTTCTAGCTTTTGATGTTTGTTCCCGGGACATTTCACGAAGTTTTCCAATGTCAGAAGGATCTCTTGAAATTCTGGCGTAGGCGGCACTTAGCGTTTCCGGTGTGACATTATCTTTAGTCCATTCTGATTTCTTTTTTAGTTCATCAATTATATCTGCATCTACATTATATCCTGCAAGAGTTACATTCATTTTATTCTCCTTTTCATATCATCTTCATCGAACCTTTAAAAAAATCTATGTTCAAAGTAAAGACCATAGCTCCTTCCTGGTTTTCCAGATTTCCAGTTACCTTTTCTATCTCATTAACGATAACTTCAACCTTGTGATCGGGGACAAGTGCCATTATCGTTTTTGAATTATGTTTTGCACTGTTCATAAAGCCCATAAATGACGCAAAGAGCGGAATATTTGAAATGTAATCGCCCATCCCGACAGAATCCATAATAGTTGCTCCGTCAATATCTTCTTCAATAAAAAGCTCAAGAATATCATAGATCAGATCTTCGAGATAGAGGACAACGAACATCATCTTCATGCTTTTTGCCGGTTTATCGTGATGTTCGTGACTCCAGGTACTTCTTAAAAACGATTCATAAAGTGATGTGGAAGTATCGGATTTCATTAATTCTTCTATAATTCCCGGCACATGAGTTATTCTGCTTATAGCGGCAAGAATTTTCAGATGTTCATTTTCTCTTCCTTTTGGACCAAGAATGACAAAGAAGAGGTGTACTTTTTTTTCATCAAGTGATTCAAAATCAACTCCATGCCTAGATGAAACGATAAACACAAAAAAGTCATCAAGACCTTCTATTGCAGCATGAGGAATTGCAATTTTATTGCCAAATGCGGTTGTGGAGTCACTTTCACGCTTGAGAAGCGCCTCATATACTATATTTGCATTCAGTTTTTCATTTTCAGAAGATTTTGAAGCAATAGTTGCCAGTTCATGTAGAACATCGTCTTTTTCTCGTTTTTCTATGTTGGCTCTGCATGCATGTTTCTGAAGAATTTTATACCAGTCCATGTTTAACGCTCCTTTGTATCGATTTCACAACCCTTTAGTAGTGCGAATTTACTTAACGGCGGTCCGAAAAGTTCATTAAAAAAGACACTCATCAGAACAACATTAACCATAGTGTCAACAACTGTAGAGTACTCGCTAGTAAGATTCTGCATCTGCGGAGAGGCCTGGATAAGAAGGACGAGACCAATTGCCACTCCGGCCTGCGGAAGCATGCAGAGTCCCATATAGTTGGTGATCTTCTTCTCTGTTTTACAGATCTTACATCCCAGATATACGCCAAAATATTTTCCAGTTGCTCTGGCAATAATATAGGCGGCACCAAGAAGCAGTATTGAACTATCGGAAATAATATCCAGGCTAAGTTCAGTTCCGGCGATCACAAAGAAAAGAGCGTAAACAGGTGGTGTTACCGGTAAAATCGCCCTGAATATCCGGTTGTTGGAAGCTGACATATTGATAAGAACTGCACCAGCCGCCATATTGGTAAGAAGCGGTGAAAGTTTGAATACTACAGAGATTGCAATTGAAAGAAAAAGCAATCCAAGAAATATAACCATAACCTCATTTGTCTGTTTTCTGTTTTTTATAGTATAGTGCATCACAAGTCCGGTGATTATTCCTGCACCAATTGAAAGAACAACTTCCATGATCGCATGAAAAACAATTGACATTGATGAAACGTCCGCAGACCCGACGCCAGTTAGATTTGAAGCAAAGGCAAAGATAATTCCAAAAAGAATAACACAGCCGGCATCATCAAGTGCAACTATTCCGAAAAGATAGTCCACGAATTTCCCTCTGCATCTTAATGCCTGAACGATTGCAACTGTAGCAGCAGGAGCTGTAGCTGAGGCAATTGCTCCAAGCATCATTGCAAAAGGGAGTGGAAAAGAAAGTAGCCAAAGTATCAGGGTCACGGCGGCAAATGAAGCAAGTAGCTGGATCACAGTAATGATTATCATTGCTTTGCCGGTTCTTTTCAGTTTCCCCCAGGAAAATTCTCCACCAATTGTTATTGCAATAATTCCAAGCGCAATTTCAGTGATAATGGAAAACCCTTCACCCATGTGTTGAGGAAAAACCCCTAAAACGGATTCACTTACCAGAATACCGGCAATGATATAGCCTGTAATATGTGGCAGCTTGATCTTTGCGACAATATTTCCGATGAACCATCCGGCAATAAGGAGAATCCCTGCACCGAAAATAGGGTTGTGCCCAAGAAGTTCTTTAAAGTGAATTACTGTGTCTAAAAAGGAGTTCATTTTCAGTCCGCAAAAAGTTCAAAACAGTTTCGCTATTTGGGGCTTCTTTGTCAAGTTTGAATAAAGAACGTCAAACTGACACTCCAGTCTACTTTTCTTGACAACCTGTTATTAAATGATTATACTTCGCTCAGTTAACTTTAATATTTGGGAGAAAATTATGACTTGCATGGCAGTGGGTATTAATCTTGAAAGAGCCGGTTCTCTTGACTGGAGAAAAAGACTTAAAGAGGGTATTGAAAATGGAAAACTTGGGATAGATTGGGAATATCTTCTTGAAGCTGAAACGGACGATGAGTTTTTTTTCGGTGACGATATTGACTTACATGATATGCCTTATCATCTTTTCTTTCATGCTGTGATCAAAGGTCAGACAGGCGTTGTTTCATTTCTGATCGAGAATGATCTTATAGACATTAATTTTAAGGACAGTCGCGGATGGACAGCACTTGATTATGCACAGAAATGCCGTCGCTACGATGTTATTCACTGTCTTATAAATTCGGGCGCATCTCATTAATCCCCCTGACCCCCTTTCACAAGGGGGGAATGATTAGTGCAAGTCCCCTTGTCAAAGGGGATTTAGGGGATTCTTCTTTACATCATTAGATTTTAGAGCATACTTCTAAAAAGTGGATGTTTTTTCTCTGAGAGGGAAGGTTGAAAAAGGATAGCCACATTTCAAATAGCTCAATTCTTGAAAGCATTAGTGACGGTGTGTTCACTGTCGATGAAAGCTGGAAAATCACATATTTTAATAAAGCGGCAGAAGAGATAACGGGTGTAAAGAAAGATCAGGCGATTGGTAAAATGTGCTGTGATGTTTTCCGCTCAAGCATGTGTGAAAGCCGTTGCGCGCTCAGGGAAACTTTAAAGACTGGCGAGCCGGTTATCGATAGAGCTTGTTTTATTGTTAATGCCGGTGGTGAAAAGATTCCCATAACAATTTCAACGGCAGTTCTCTATGATGAAAAAGGGAACGTGATTGGCGGTGCAGAGACTTTTAGGGATATTTCTGAAGTTGAGGCTCTTAAAAAAGAACTTTCAGGAAGGATTCTTACTGGAGATCTTAAAAGTTTCAGCCTTGAAATGCAGAAGGTCAATGAAATGATAAAAGCAGTTTCTAAAAGTTCAAGTCCTGTCCTAATTTGCGGTGAGACTGGAACGGGAAAAGAGGTGGCGGCAAGAGCTATTCATTCTCAGGGACCAGAAGATGACAGACAATTTGTTGCAGTAAACTGTGGAGCATTTCCCGACACTCTTCTTGAATCGGAACTCTTCGGATACAAAAAAGGTGCTTTCACCGGAGCTGACAAGGACAAAAAAGGCTGGCTGAGTGTGGCTAAAGGTGGAACGCTTCTCCTTGATGAAATAGGCGAAATTTCAAAAGCTCTGCAGGTTAAGCTTTTAAGAGTTCTTCAGGAATACAGCTTTCAACCACTTGGTTCTACTGAAACTGAAAAACTTGATGCCAGACTGATCTTTGCGACTAATAGAGATCTCAAAAAGATGGTGGAGGAGGGAACTTTCAGACAGGATCTTTTCTACAGAATAAATGTCATTGAAATAGAAATTCCACCACTTAGAAAAAGACTCGCAGACATTCCTTTTCTTGTTGAAAGTTTTATAGAGAAATTTAATTTCAGGCAGAAAAAGAACATAAAAAAGATATCCAGATCTGCGCTTTCGGTTCTTTCAGCCTATGATTTTCCCGGAAATATTCGTGAGCTTGAAAATATTATCGAAAGAGCTTTTATCCTTTGTGATTCTGACATAATAGGTCTTGAACATCTGCCGCAGGAGCTCGCTGGAATGGCTCCGCAGATAAAACCGTCAGGAAGCATAAAAGATATGAGAAAAGATGCAGAAAAGAAGCTCATCATTGAAGCTCTCAAAAGAAACAACTTCAATAAGGCTGCAACGGCCAGAGATCTCAAAATTCACAAAGCCACACTCTTTAGAAAAATAAAGTCGCTGGGGATAAAGGGTTAATAATTCAGTTGTCCGGAAATTTGGGACAACCACTTCGACGCACAGTCGCAAACTTGCGACTAACTGCCCCTAAAATAGTCGCAAAATTGCGTCTTTCCCGTCCTTTCAGTCTTTCCCGTCCATCCAAAAAACCAAACTAAATCAACATTTTAACTCCATTCTAAATCTTCCAACGTAACTTGGCACACTTGTTGCAACTAACGAACGGTTGACGTTTATTTTGAGGTGAAGGATGAAAGTCGCTTTTTCAGTGTGGAACGGAAGGATAGCTCCTGTTTTTGATGTGGCTGGTACTGTTATTATCAGAGAAGTTGCAGACGGGAAGCTTATGAGTGGAGAGACTGTTTCCATTTCTGTAGATGATGCCAATGAGAAAATAAGCACACTTATCAACGATGGTGTGACTGATATTGTCTGCGGAGCACTTTCAATGCGTTTTCAGGTTTTTATTGAGGATAAGGGGATAAAGGTTTTTCCTTTTATATCTGGAGATATTGATGAGGTTTGTGCGGCGTTTGCCGAAGGTAGACTGGATAGCAGTTTCTCTATGCCTGGCTGTGGAAAAAGAAATGGTCAGGGTGGAGGTAGAGGCAGAGGTAGGGGTCGTTCGAACCATTTTAATAATTTTTGATGAAGGAGGTCATAATGGCTGGAAGAAATGGAACAGGGCCGCTTGGACAGGGCTCGATGACAGGAAGAGGATTGGGTTACTGTGTGGTTGACGGACAGGTAGCTCAGAACACAAATCAAAACTTAGGTTTTGGAATGGGCCGAGGAATGGGCCGAGGTCAGGGACGTGGAATGGGTAGAGGTATGGGTTTTGGAATGGGTGTTAATCAGAATGCTCAGGTTAATGCTCAGGCAAATGCTCAAGCAAATGCTCAAGCAAACCAGAGTGGTGAGATTGCAGCTTTGAGAAAAGAGATCGCAGAACTTACAAAAGAGATCAGTAAAACAAAAAAAGGAGAATGAAATGAAGATAGCCTTACCGGTAACGAGTGACAAAGTTGAAGATCAGATGAATAGGACTTTTGGTCGTGCACCTAAATTTATGATTTACGAAACACAAACAGATGCTTTTGAAATGGTTGACAACGCCCAGAATCTTAATGCGGCTCAGGGTGCAGGCACACAGTCGGCACAGAATGTTGCTAGCTCCGGCGCAAAGGCTATAATTTGTAAGAACTGTGGACCCAACGCATATCAGGTTCTAACTGCAGCTGGGATCGAGATTTATATTGCTGAATCGGGAACTGTTAAAGAAAACATCGAAAAGTTCAAAAAGGGAGAGCTTAAATCTTCGTCATCAGCAAATGTTGAGGGACACTGGTTATGAAATTAGCTGTAGCATCAGGGAAGGGTGGTACGGGGAAAACCACCCTTTCCGTAGCAATTGCAAAAACTTTTGATGGGCCGGTACAGCTTCTGGATTGTGATGTTGAAGAACCCAATAGTCATATTTTTCTTAAGCTTGAGAACAAAATAATTGAAAAAGTGAATGTTCCTGTACCTGTTATTGATCTGGAAAAATGTACCCACTGTGGAAAATGTGCGGAAATTTGCGAATTTAACGCAATAATATCTTTCGGCGGAACGACTACAATGGTTTTCCCAGATCTATGTCATAGTTGCGGCGGATGTGAGCTAGTATGTCCTGAAGGTGCTATAACTGAAAAACCTGAAGAGATCGGTGAGCTTACTAAATGTAACTTAGGGAACATTAAATTTCTTGAAGGAAAGCTCAAAATTGGAAAGGCAATGTCTCCACCAATTATCAGAGCTGTGAAAAATGCAGCTGAAGATGAATTGTTCACTGTAATTGATTCACCTCCCGGAACTTCATGTCCGATGATCGCAGCAGTTCATGATGCGGATTATGTGTTGCTTGTAACAGAACCGACACCTTTTGGACTTAATGATCTTATACTGGCAGTTGAAACAGTACGGGATATGAAAATTTCTTTTAGCGTTGCCATTAACCGCTTTGATGTTGGTGATGACAGAGTTGAAAAGTACTGCGAAAAAGAAGGGATAGAGATTTCACTTAAAATTCCTGATAGCAGAAAGGTAGCCGTTGCTTATTCAAAAGGAATATCACTTGATGAAGTAATGCCTGAAGTTAAGACTGATATCCGAAAATTTCTCAAATCCATTGAAAGTTCAGGGAGGCAAAGTTGAAAGAGATAGTTGTCATCAGTGGAAAAGGCGGGACAGGAAAAACGAGTATTACTTCCTGCTTTGCTGCTTTAGCGAAAAATTCTGTATTTGCGGACTGTGATGTTGATGCAGCTGACCTGCACCTGATCCTTTCTCCGGATATTAAAGAAAAAAATGATTTTATCAGCGGACATTTGGCGGAAATAGATGAATCGAAATGTACAGGTTGTGGAAAGTGTTTTGAGCTGTGCAGATTTGATGCGGTCAAAAAGGTCGGTGATAAATTTGAAATAGAAGAAAGTTTATGTGAAGGCTGTGGAGTCTGTGTACATTTCTGTCCCGAAAAGGCGATTGATTTTCCTGATAGAAACTGTGGAAAGTGGTTCATTTCAGACACCAGACATGGGCCTATGGTTCATGCAAAGCTTGGAATAGGCGCTGAAAATTCGGGAAGACTAGTAAGTTTAGTAAGAAAAGAGGCAAGGGAGATCGCTGTAAAAAGAAACAGTGAATATCTTATTGTTGACGGCCCTCCCGGAATTGGTTGTCCTGTAATTGCGTCTCTGACAGGAAGTGATGCTGTTGTTGCGGTCACAGAGCCTACGATTTCTGGAAAACATGACTTTGAAAGAGTTGCAAAACTTGCAGCACATTTTGGAATTTCACTTTTTGTGATTGTAAATAAATGGGATATAAACCCTGAAATGACAGAAGAAATTGAAAAGGTTGCAAAAGGTGGTGGCGCAAAAGTCCTTGGTCGTATAAGATATGATAAAAAGGTGACAGAAGCGCAGATTTCAGGTATTAGTGTTGTGGAAACAGGAGACTTAAACTCCGAGATCGTTAAAGAAATGATAAGTATTTGGGAAAATTTAACAGAAAAAATGAGGTGAGAGATGAAAGTTGCAATTCCTTTGGCAAACGGATGTTTAACAATGCATTTTGGTCATTGTGCCCAGTTCGCATTGATAGATCTTGATGTTGAGAACAAAAAGATAATAAATAGAGCAGATTTTGATGCTCCTCCTCATGAACCCGGATTGCTTCCTAAATGGCTTGCAGAAAAAGATGTCAACATGATAATTGCCGGTGGAATGGGACAGATGGCTCAGAACCTTTTTAAAACGAACAATATTGATGTTGTAGTGGGAGCTCCCGCAATCACTCCTGAAGAAATTGTGGAAGCTTTTATGAACAACAAGTTGGAATCGGGACAAAATGCTTGCGACCATTAAAGAGAGAAACTCTCATAGAAACTGTATCATGTGCGGGCCGGACAATCCCGCGTCCTTTCATCTCAAGTTCAAAAGGGAAAGCGAAAATCTTGTTTCCGCTGACTTCACAGGGACTTCTATCTATCAGGGATATACAGGAATTATGCACGGCGGAGTTATCAGTGCGATCATGGATTGTGCGATGACACAGTGTCTTTTCGCAAAGGACATTGAAGCAGTAACAGCCGATCTTAAGATCAGGTTCCTAAAACCCGTACCTTTCCACGCTCCACTTCATATCACAGCCGAAATTATGCATGAAAGATATCCACTCTATCGACTCAAAGCTGAAATACTAGTGAATGGATTAGTCTGTGCAAGATCGGAAGCTAAGTTCATGGATCTTAGGTTTTTGCAGTAAGGAATTCCACTAAGACGTTGCATTTATGCCGCAGGTGGGCAAATCCATTCCGCAACAGAAAAAATAACCAGGGAAAAGGGTTGAAGAGTTAAAGAGCGTAGTGTCACTCAGTTCTGGAGAGGCGGAAACCTACGCGACCGTAGCGGTAAGACGGAGTGTCGAAGTAGCGATAAGCACTGCGACAGGTGTAGGCGTAGTCGTGCCAACCGCCACCCCGCGAGACACGCTTCGAGCCACTTCCCACACCCACAGGATCTGTCACAGATCCCGCTGGATAATCACCGGACCTATCCAAAGTCCACTCCCAGACATTACCGCTCATGTCAAAAAGTCCAAAGTTGTTGGCAAGTTTACCTCCGACAGGATGGGTTGTATCTTCTGAATTTGACAAATACCAACCTATTTCATTCAAACTCGGATCAATTCCTTCAGAACTTGTTATATCTCCATTATAAAATGCTGTGTCTGTCCCTGCTCTCGCTGCATACTCCCACTCTGATTCTGTCGGCAATCTGTACCCTTTACAATCCTGTAGTTTTGCAAACTTTGTTTTCAGTAAACATTCCAAATCAAATCCAACGCCTATGCAGTCAAAACACTCTTCAAGACTGTCAAGTTTTGAGCGTTTATTGGCATAAACTAATGCCTCATGCCAACTCACCTGCTCAACCGGGCAGTTATCTCCGCAACTGGAAAATAAACTTGGGTTATATCCCATCACCGAATAAAACTCGCCTTGTGTTACTTCATACTTATTCATATAAAAGTTTGTGGTAAAAGTAACGGTGTGAAGTGTCTCATCTGAATCTCTGCCAAGCTCTCCTTCCGGTGATCCCATCTGAAATGTGCCTGCAGGGATTGAAACCATTCCTTCTGGAGTTCCCGTATCTCCCGTGTTGCCGGTATCTCCAGTGTCACCAGTATCTCCTGTATCTCCTGTATCTCCTGTGTTTCCTGTATCTCCTGTGTTTCCCGTATCACCTGTGTTGCCAGTGTCACCTGTGTTGCCAGTGTCTCCTGTGTTGCCAGTGTCTCCTGTGTTGCCAGTGTCACCAGTATTTCCAAAATCCTCATCATTTGTTTCTTCGTTGTCAGTAATGCCACCAAGGTCTACACATATATCTGAAACACAGGTAAGTCCATTATCACAGGTTCCATTTCCATAACATGGTTCACCTTCAGACCCTTCAGGCTTAGATGAGTTGCTTTCTCCGCATGATGAGAAAAGGATCAACACAAAAATAAGAAATATAGTTTTCATAATATCCTCCAGAACATTTGAAATTTTTCATATGATACAATTTTAGAAAGTTACTGTCAAATAAGTGTTTGAAAATTATATGGGTTTGTATTACTGTAATATTTTAATAAATATCTTAAAACAGACACACTAAAGAAGTGAATTTTTAAAGGTGGAGGTAAGTAATGAAAAAAGTTCTTTTTTTACTGGTTGTTTTCTTTTCCTTTTTTGTCGTCTCATGCTCAAACTCAAAAAGGATCGTTATTCTAGACAATGAAGTGAATGATTCTGATGTTGGAAACACCGGTGATACCGGAAATACCGGTGATACTGGAGATACTGGAGATACTGGAGATACTGGAGATACTGGAGATACTGGAGATACTGGAGATACTGGAGATACTGGAGATACTGGAGATACTGGAAATACCGGTGATACAGGAAATACCGGTGATACAGGAAATACCGGTGATACAGGAAATACCGGTGATACAGGAAATACCGGTGATACAGGAAATACCGGTGATACAGGAAATACCGGTGATACTGGGAACACTGGGAACACAGGAGATACCGGAGATACTGGAAACACATGTGCCGAGAATACTGAATGTTTGAGTGGGAGTTTCTGTCAGAAAAGTACTGGTGACTGTGACGGTTTTGGTGAATGTGAAGTTTTGCCGGACGTTTGTCAACCTATGTATGCACCTGTCTGTGGTTGTGATGAAAAGACATATGCTAATGAGTGTTGGGCTAACGCTGAGGGAGTGAATATTGATTATGAGGGTGAGTGTAAATCAACTGTTACTTACTCTTATGCTGAAACGGGAATGCCACCTTTCTATCTTGAAGGGGAACTTGTTATCATTGAAGGTAAAGTAAAACACGTTTTTGATGTACCTCAGGCCGTTAACCGGACAAAAAGCACAATAGAGGTAATTTTTGAGACTAGTGAAACTGAACCGACAAGTAATGACGTAGTTTTTACCTTTTGGTTGTCAGACTTTCCAAGTCAGACCTGTACGGAGCTGAATCCTTGTAAGATAACTCTAGGTAAAGGTCAGTCAACTGCATTCTGGAGAGTAGGCGGAAGCGAGGGATACTTAAATGGAGCGTTAACAGGAGTTGTTTATATTACTGAAAACACAGATGAAATGATGCGTGATGTTTTTGAGTTTAATTCTGAAGAACTCATTTTTCAGCCGTTGGGATAACTTCGGGTTTTTTATTCCAGGAGGGATTCTTCTTCTTTTTCTTCTTCCTTCTCGCATAGATATATCTCACACCGAACATTTTCCCGGAAGTTTTCTTTACTGCCTGCGATTCCCTGCGGTAGAAGAACTCAATTTCATTTCTAATTTGGTAAATATGTTAAAAAGCGTGTAAATTGAAAGTTCTACTTGCAATCTGTGCAAGTCTATGTTAATATCTTGATGTTATTGTGAATTTGGAGGTGTACGATGATAAAGCGGGATGCGGAAAAGACTCTTTTAAGGTTTGCAGAAGAATATCCGGTGGTAACTGTTACAGGTCCGAGACAATCAGGAAAGACCACTCTTGTGAAAAGTCTTTTCGGAGATAAACTTTATTTTAATCTTGAGCAGTTGTCACATTTTGAATTTGCCACAAATGATCCGGAAGGTTTCATGGCTCAGATGCCTGATGGTGGAGTTATCGATGAAATACAGCGTGTTCCTCAACTTCTCAGTCTTATTCAGGTAATAAGCGATAAAAAGAAGATAAACGGGATGTTTATTCTTACCGGTAGTAGTCAGTTTGAACTTATGCAGGGAATTACACAGTCTCTGGCAGGTAGAACCGCTCTGCTGACATTGCTTCCGCTTTCGCTTAATGAAATAAAGAATGCTCAAATGCTCAAATCAAATAACGAGAATATTTATCGGAGTTTCATGCCGAGAATCGTGAATGAAGGTCTGAACCCTTCGGAAGCACTGGATTTTTATTTCAGAACTTATGTTGAAAGAGATGTAAGAAATTTTGCACAGATCAGAAATCTTTCTCAATTTCAGATGTTTGTGAGAATGTGTGCCGGAAGGGTGGGCCAGCTTTTAAATCTCAGTAGTCTGGGGAATGACATTGGGGTTTCTCATACCACAATTAGGGAATGGATCTCAATACTCAAAGCGAGCTATATTGTTTTTACGCTGGAACCATATTATGAAAATATCGGCAAAAGGCTCATGAAGTCTCCAAAGTTGTATTTTTATGATCCGGGGCTTGCCGCCTATCTGCTTGGAATTGAAAATGAAAAACAGATTGCCACTCATCCTCTTTTAGGAAATCTGTTTGAAAATATGGTTGTTTGCGAATTTATGAAATATCGTTTTAATAATGGAAAAACGAATAATCTGAATTTTTTCCGTGACAGTCGAGGGAATGAAGTTGATATCGTTTACTCCGTTGCTCAACACAAGATTCCAATAGAAGTTAAGGCAGGGGCCACTGTCCGTCCTGTTTTTTTTAAAGGACTTCGATATTTTGAAACACTTTTTCCTGATCTTCCATACGGTAAGATTCTTGTTTACGGTGGAAATGAGATGCAGAAAAGACAGGACGCAAACGTAATTCCTCCAGCAAATATTTATTCAGAGCTGGAATCATTGATTTAGGGAAAAGTTCCCTACAATTGTTTTTTCTTCTTTCTCTTACGATATGTATATTGCACCCCGAATCTTTCACCGGAACTTTTCTTCCTTGAGGTAGATTCGTTGCGGTAAAAGAAGTCGATTTCATCCCAGGCGTTTTTTATGACTTTGTTGGCTTCTTTTCTTATTTTTGTGAGGTCATAATCTTCTGCTTCAAACTTTGACGAGAGAGAGTGCTTTTTAGAGACTAGTTCGGAAAATTCGTTAAATGCTTTCTTAATGTCTTCAACAGAGATTTCAACCATTGGTCTTCTGCCTTTTTCCAACCGCATTTTCTCTCCGTCAATTATCGTGATGGAAAGATAGGTGAGGTCATCCTCATTTTTGATCTCTGGGATTCTTTCATCGTTTGAATCCATGCCGAAGAGTATTCTTTCAGATGAATGAGACTCTCCGCGGCGTACTCTCATGTTGAATATTGTTAAAAAGTGCGTGAGAAGATATTTTAGTCGTTTCTTTGCTTTCTTTTTTTCAGTTGAAATGCCGTACAGCTCGCCTTTTGCACTCCATTTTTCCTGCACTTCCTTCTTAAAACGGGTGTAAAGATCATAAATAGCCTCTTCTGTGCCCTTTGATAAAGGTATCTCCTCACCACTTTTCTTAAAACTATTCATTCTTAAAACAAGATCCTCAAGCGCGAGTCTCCTGTAGCTGTCTGATACAGGTAATATACGTCTCATTGTTGAAAACCTCCTGATAGTAGGGTGATAATCATGCCGTGCCAATATTGTGACTATTATATATGCACGTATATTTAAGTCAATAAATATTAACTCATAGTAAAGTGACGGTAATGATCGCTCGCTAAATATTGTCAGCATCAAATGTGTTGTGCATTATAGCTGACTAAATATTGGGAGCATCAAATGTGCGAGTCATTATAAGCGAAACAATATTGTGAGAGCCAAAAAGAAGGTACATGAACAGCGAAACAATATTAACTCGGCTAAAAATGGCGTTCATTATCACCGTCACAATATTTGCACGGCTATAAATGCCGTTCATTATTGCCGTCAAAATATTAACTCGGTTATAAGTGACGTTAATTATCACCGTCAAAATATTTGCACGGCACAAATTACATCACACAATGAAGAGATTTTGTAAGAATTGTTGGTTGGTTAGCCATTTAATGAGCTGTTTTTGGAAAAACTCTTCATAATATTTGTCTCAAATGAGGAAAAAGTAGCGAACTTGAAGGTCAAGATGTGGAGTCACTCCTCAAACGGACACACTCCCTCTTCCTTACAGTAACACTCCATGTCCCTGAGAATTAGAGGAGTGCTTCCCTTTTTCTGATACAAAAGCCATTTATCTTCGAACTCCGCAAAACCATACGGAAACATTGTAGATCCATCTTCATAAGACATATCTCTATCCATCTTTTTCATACAGTACTTTTTCTTTTTATCAATCCGATAATAACAAAGAAGGCCGCCAGGTTGTGAACCTGTTATTTCCTCGAAAAGTAAAACATTATCTTTATACTCCAATGCAGCAAGAGAATATGCGTTTTTCTCAGTTTCAGCGGTAAAATCTGTTATCAGATCACTGTAAACAAAAGACCCGTCCTTCAGTTCAAGATGAACAAGTTTCATTATGTCAGAATTATAAACAAATTTTGTCTCGTCATTTTTATTTATTCTGATCCCTCTTACCTTTTCACCTTCCCTGTTAACTTTCATGCAGTCTGTTATTTTCTGAGGACTTTTTGTCAGATCACATATCCATCCATTAACATCATCATCAACAAAAACTAAAGTGTCACCTGCTATTCCGGGCTCCCATCCATCGCTCTCCCCAAGAGTCGTCCATTTCCATTCTCCAACCTTGGCATACATCATTTTGTATGGAGAGTTCTTCGTTTCCTGAAGGTTCACAAACGCCCACTTGTCATTGAGAGCAGGCTCATAAGCAAGAAAATTAACAGGCTTGTTGTATGCCAGATGATAAGAGCCATCATCTCCAATGTAAGCAAGAAAGATGTTACTGTTATTCAACTCAAGACTTCTTTTGTCTGATATAAGAGCAATTCTATGCCCTTTATAATACGCCTGCATCTGTCCTCTGGCCGGAAGGATAAAATTAAATTTCTTTGTAGCAATATCATAGGTGACATGTTTAGTCTGCACAGACCAGTCTTTCACTGATAGATTATTTGTATATATGTAGAACCCCACCTTACCGTCACTCATGTTCCATGATTTAACAACTCCGTGTGTCCCATCATTTCCCCATTCTTCAGGATTCAATTTAAGGTCGCACTTATGCATCGGGATAGCATACTGTCCCCATTTCTCTTCTTCTTCCTTAGTAAGAGGTTTCAAGCTGTCCAACACACACGGATAACCGCAACAATCATATTCGGGATACTGATGGCAAAGATTGTAGTTCTGTTCCCTCCACAGGTTTGACATACACTGAGGATCTTTCTCTGTCGGGGTGTCACACCCCGGACGGCAGAATGTTATGTTCCCATCTTTATCATAATATGGAAACGGAGCATTAATCAATTTAACATCACAATCATCAACGAACTCTTCTTCTGTTATATCAGTATCCGGAGTATTAGAATCGTTTGTATCAGACGTTTCATCTGAAATATCAGAAATAACAGTATCCTTATCGGATTTGTCCGGTATATCAGGATCAGAGGATGCCTGATGATCACTGTCAGATACCAAGCTGTCATTTTCAGATTTATTCTCTGTACATGAGGTACATAGAAAAATTAAAACTATCAGTAAAACTAACGCCTTCATGAAAAACCTTTTCTGTTGTTTGCTAATAGAGATTAACGCAACTAGGGTTAATAATCAAGTTGGGGGGGGTGCCCATTCCCCAGGAAACGACAAAAAGATCTAAAATTCTCAAGGCAACTTAAAGAGAGGTTAAGCTACTTCACACTCTTAACACATCTAAATCCGACAAAGAAAGAATGAGTCCATGGAGTGTATGGATGTCTAGCTTTAAGTTCGGGCCCCATAAGATAACCACCGCCTTTTACGACCATAAGGTCTGAACCGAAATAACCGTCACATGGTGGTTCATCACATAGATCATAGTTCCATTCACTGGTCGTCCATTCTCCGACGTTACCTGACATATCCATTATTCCGTCTACTGTTTTATCTTCAGGGAATGTTCCTATTTCAGCTATTTTAAAACCTACAAATCCCGGATATCCGATGGTGGTGTTTGCATAAAAACTCTGAGGATAAGTATCACTGTCAGGTTTTTCCTCTCCCCACAGATATGTTTTCTCTTCTCCGTCCCATGTGGCTTTCATCCACTCAAATTCTGTGGGAAGTCTTTTACCGAGCCAGTTGCAGTAGATCTGTGCTTCAGGTTGATTCACATAGATGACAGGATAGTTGTCATAAAGCGGATTACCGTAATAATCGATCTCGCTTATTGAGCGGTTTCTAAGAGGCGTAACACAGGCTTTTGCCTCAACACACTTTGCATAATCACTGTTAGTAACTTCAAAAACATCAATGTAAAACGGATTTTCTATCTCATATTCAAACCCGTCATACATAAAACTTCCTGAACTGATCTCGACCATTCCGTCAGTTGTGCCTGTTCCTTTAAATCCCTGACAGATTCCTTCAACGCAGACATCAAGTTTTGTGATATCGTCTCCGTCGTCACATCTTTCATGATTGGGAATGTAGTGACACTTGTCATCAGTCACAAAGTGCCTGTTATCTGTGCAGATGTTGTCATCTTCACACTGGCTGTCATCATGAACTTTAGGAAGGTCAGGAAGTTTTGAAATAATCGGTGTGTATGATGTATCCACCATAACATGTCTGTCTTTAATGTGAAGCCACCTGTCACCAGCTTTCGGGAGTAAAGGAATCACCTCTTTGGTTTCAATATTGTAGGCAAAACTACCACCTGTGTAAGTGCTGTCATCTTCATTTGAAACATAGTGAAGATAAGGATATTCAAAACTCGGCCTGATGCTGTTACCCTCAAAGATCCCTTTAAACTCGGGAGTGAACTTCTCTTCACGCTTTGTCTTTAAATTGACAGCATAAACATCCATTCCGCTTAACTGTTCAGGAAAGTTTGCATAGTAAACTGTGTCCCGCCCGGACTCAATAACAGCATAGTCACCATCGATATAAACAAGTCCATCAATTAAACTTGCCGTTACATTAAGCGGTCTTGTTTCAAGAGTCTCAATATCAACGATCCATGAACCAACACCGAAAGGTGACTCTGAAAAAGGCTCTCCGTTTCCGACGTACCTTCCACCTAGGGTCAGGGATTTTCCGTCATTTCTGGGAAATGGTCCGTTAAGCCAGTTGAGCTTTGTGGTTTCATTTGTTTCAAGGTTGAGAATGTGAGGAGTTTTTGATATATTTATATATGAAAGATAAGGGGCGTTAAATTGTATTTTTGAATGCGGTCCCCAATCTGTTAATTCTTTTATTTCATTTGATTTAAAGTTGCCTAAAAATAGTTTTGAGTCATCTGTGCTTGATATAGAAGAGTCCCAAACCATAAAAACAACTAAATCGTCATCAACGGTAAAATGATTATGATTGTATTTTGATGAAACAATCTCGTACAAAAAACCGTTCACTCTGTTACAGCCATATATGTTTGCACGTATTGAGGGGTCTTCAGGATAAATGGGGAAAAATACAAACTCATCATTTACATCCATTTTATCACCAGTGTTACCAATCGGATTGTCTTCATCAAGGATTATTGTATATTCTCCATCTTCCGGCATCTTATTACATTTAACATTTGTTTTTACAGGACCAAAACATAGCTCTGACTCGGGATCTCCGTCATAAACTTCAATACAGGTAGGATCAGGGTAGGAGATGTCAGGGATTTCATCAAAATCATCTTCTGACTCATCATAGTCTTCTTCTGACTCAACTGAAATATCGTCTGAATAGTCATCATGCTCTACATCATTTATAGAGATTTGATCAGTATCTGTGAAACTATCTGAATCCTGTTCCGGTTTGTTGGAATTGCAGGAGATATTCATAAAAATTAAAACTATCAGTAAAACCAGCGACTTCATGAAAAACCTTTTCTGTTGTTTGCGGATAGAGATTAACGTAATTAAGAGTAATAATCAAGCTAAGAAGAAAACAAATCGACAAACTGGAACAAAGGTTCTAACTTTGATTATGTTAATTTCATGTTTGAGGTGAGAAATGGTTCCAGATCTTGATAACAACAAACTGATTATCTATCAACCGGAAGAAGGTATTTCAACACTGGAAGTAAAACTGGAACAGGAAACTGTCTGATTACCTGACAAGCTCAAGTTAGACCTCAAAAAACATAACACACAGTATGAACCGATAGAAATTAAGTTGTTCAAAAAGTCCCATGACCGCTTTCTGATTATTGACAACAAAACCGTATATCACATTGGTGCTTCACTAAAAAATATCAATCAATCCTGAAATAATTCTAGATTATCTGGGGAAATAGCAATCCAGCCTATTCTTTTAACCGGGATAATTTACAATCGACTAATTTTTTAATAAAATATCAGCAGTTTCGGCACTAAAGGGCCAACTTTTGTTCTAAACATGGCGGGGAGAGTTCTTATGCGTTCAAAAAAACTTTTTTTACTGGTTGTTATTTTTCTGTTTTCTTTCATTTCCTGTATGAATAAATACGCAGGAGAAACAAACGAAAAATCTAATCCTTTTGAAGATGAAGGCGACCGTATTGTCAAGGTCGGGCCTCTTTCAGTAAATGAAGCGAAGATGTATATCTATCCTGATTCAGATATGAACTATCAGCTTCATATTCCGTTAAGTCTTGAAGCAAATTCAGGGGATCTCAGCACTGACATCACTCTTTCAGTTAAAGATCTCACCGGAGAAATTATCGGTGATCTTGGCAAAGAACAGACAGTCACCATAACATCAGCTACAAAAGAACTGATTCTGAACCTTGGAAAAGATTATATTTCCAATCCATCAGACGTAACAGACTACATATTTAAATACTCTATCAAATGGAAAACCTATGATCTAAGCGGCAAACTTTCACTTTTTAGAATAATTCCAAGAATAAAGACACAAATACTCGGAGCTGACAGAATAGTCGCAGGCGAAACTTCCACATTTAGAATTCTTGTAAGCGACGTTCTTTCAGGAGATCCAATTATGTCAGGCGATCCTATTATGTCTGGAGATCCCATCATGATGGAAGATCTTAAACTTGCACTTTACAACAACGATGAACTTGTGTCTGAATTCAGCGGTGAAACAGATAAATTCGGAATGGCCTCTATTCCTATTTCAATTGATGCAAACCTTAATGGATCGCTTAAACTTGTTCTGACTTCAACAACGACAATGGGAACAAAAAGTGTCGAAGCGGATGTAATCTGCGAAAAACTTCAGAAGATACTTCTCACAACTGACAAACCTGTCTATCAGCCGGGACAGACCATTCATATAAGATCACTTTCACTCAAAGTACCTGAGAAAACTCCAATTGCCGAAAACGATGTAACAATTTTAATTACTGATCCTAAAGGAAATAAAGTTTACAAAAAGACAGGAAAGACAAGTGATTTCGGCATCTTTGCGACTGATTTCAAGCTTGCAAACCTTGTAAATCTGGGAACATACACCATTAATGTTTCTGTCGGAGATGAATTTTCACAGGAAAAGTCCATAACTGTTGAGAACTATGTTCTTCCAAAGTTTGGAATAGAAATTGAACCTGACAAAACATTCTATACTCCGGGTTCTGAAATGAAGATCAATATAAGTTCAAATTACTTCTACGGAAAACCAGTTTCCGGGGCCAGTATCCATGTCGAATTTAAGAACTACGATGTCGATGAAAGCGTTTTCGCAACTGTTGACGGTACTCTAGATAGCGATGGAGAATACAGTGCAAAAGTCACCCTGCCTGATTACTTTACAGGAAGTGAACTTGATCAGGGTAACGCCCGAGTAACGATTGAAGTCACCATCACAGATTCAGCAAACCATGTTCAGTCTGTAACAAAAAAAGCGATCGTAGCAACTGCTCCCGTGCTTGCTAAACTTGTACCTGCTGCAGGAAAACTTACTGCCGGACTGGAACAGCACATGTACCTTATACTTACCGATCCAGTTGGATCTCCTGTCACAGCTGACGCAACAATAACTTCCGGAGAATACAAAACAGATGTAACAACAGATTCCGGTGGTTTTACAGAGTTTGATATGACTATGGATCCAGAGACTGGCAAAGTTTCAATTAAAGTTACAACTGATGACAAGACCTATGATTTTGAACAATTTCTTACAAAATCCGATGTTCCCGAATTTATTTTCATTACAACAGAGAACTCTATTTATAATGTAGGCGATACATTGAAACTTGAACTTTTCACCGGTTACGATCCTTCAAACCCTGCTCCTTCCGCACTTCCGGACAGAGCTTACATCGATATAATTCAGGGCGGACAGGTGAAACTTCTGAAAACTGTTGAATTTTCCAAAGGTACAGGAACAACTGAAATTGATCTTGATGAAACGTTCTTCGGTCCTCTTGAGCTTTATGCCTACTATCTAACAGATGAGGGAAACATCATCAGAGCTTCAAAAGTAGTTTACGTCAGAAAAACATCTGCACTAAATATTGAATTCTCAACTGACAAGGAAGAGTACCGACCAAGTGAAGAAGCTGAAGTAACTTTTAAGATCAAGGATAGTGACGGAGAACCTGTTCAGGTAGCTCTCGGCGTTGCAATGGTCGATGAAGCCGTCTTCCACGTTATGGATTTTAATCCCGGCATGGAACAGACATATTTTGATATTGAAAATGAAGTTATGGAATCAACATACGCTATCTACGGCATGAGTTATCAGGATATCCTCACTGGAAGCGATGACGAGGAAAAAGAGAAAGAAACCGATAAAAAAGCTGATGCATACTTTGCTGACAATGGTTCTACTCTTACTCACGGTATTGCCAGAGAAGATTACTCTGAAACTGAGGAAAGTTATCTTTCCGCTTCAACAACCGCTGTGAAGAATTCTGTGACAGCTATTTTTGAACCACTCAAAGATTCTGAGACCTATGACTGTTCAAAGTTTGACATGACGCAGGAAAAGCTCAAGGAGATACTTGATAAAGAAGAAAACACCGATCCATGGGACAACATAATGACAGGCGCGGTTGGAGATTTTCAGTATGATGCGGCAACGATCATAATAACTTCTGCAGGGCCTGATGAAACTGCCAACACAAAGGATGATGTTGAAGTTTCTTTTAAAATTTGCGAAACTAATGATATGTGGGCCGAGGATGGTGCAATTGGCGACAATGAAGTGGCCGATGATGCCACCGATACCGGAAATATTGAAGGTGAAGAAAACGGTGGCGGAATAAAGGTTAGAGAGTGGTTCCCTGAAACTTTTTACTACAACCCTGAACTTATGACAGATAAGGATGGACAGGTAAAAGTTGATCTTACTGTTCCCGATTCAATAACAACCTGGAGAGTCACAACTCTTGCAAACTCAGCAGCTGGAGATCTGGGCAGTTCTCTTGAAGGAATCAGGGTTTTCCAGGATTTCTTCGTTGACATCGACTTCCCTGTTTTCCTGACTCAGAATGACGAAGTTTCTGTTCCAATTGGAATTTACAACTATCTTGCTGAACCTCAGACCATAGCTCTTACAGCTGATGATGAAGAGTGGTTTGAAATGATCGGAAACACAACTATTACCGTCACAGTTCCAGGAAATTCCGTTTCAGCCGTCTACTTCCCGATAAAAGTAAAAAAGATCGGTGAACACAGTCTTACAGTTTATGCGCAAGGAAGCGTAATGTCCGATGCTGTAAAACGAACTGTAAAAGTTTTACCTGACGGAATTATGGAAGACGCCTCAAATAGCGCTCTCCTTAATGAAAATAAGACTGTTGAGCTTACAATTCCTGAAACGGCCATAACAGATAGTGCTGAACTTTTTGTAAAGATCTATCCTGGACTTATGTCACAAAATATTGAGGGTTTAGATTCAATGTTCAGAATGCCTTCCGGTTGTTTTGAGCAGACTTCTTCTGCCACTTACCCGAATATTCTTATTTTAAGGCTTCTTCACCAGAATTCGTGGGTGAACTTTTGTTCAGGCAGTTTTCCAAGTTGATGATATAACGCTATTTTCATGATTTCAAAGGATTTAAAACCAAAAGCTTTTCTGACAGTCAAATTAACCCTGCGATTTAAACCTTCAACAATTCCGCTATTGTACTCTTTTTTAGCTTTGAAATAGTTGAGAATTAACTCTCGATGAGATTGCAGCATTTTTGCGGCACTAATCATTGATTTTAGTTCTGATTCTTGTGCCAATTCACACCAGTTATCTAAAAATTTTCCTGCCCAGATTG
>Ga0222695_1000138_pt1 | contig 47533 bp, 42 predicted proteins | sample AntAcemetage1398_FD_179834 | JGI IMG/M metagenome (GOLD analysis project Ga0222695, IMG submission 179834) | Saline water microbial communities from Ace Lake, Antarctica - #1398 | ecosystem: Environmental > Aquatic > Non-marine Saline and Alkaline > Saline | place: Antarctica: Ace Lake...
AAAAGTCGAGTGGTCGGCTCAGAGTGTCGCAAAACTTTAATACGTAAGTTTTGACAGTTGACTGTTTCATCTTAATTGGACCCGTGGCTTCCCGTCCCTGTCTCACGGCAGGTTTGATTCTATCTATAAAATATATTTATAGGGTTATTAATACATAAGCAACCTATTTAACCATACGCCTTATACCAAACTGATATTGAAATGTAAATACGAAGAAAGTATGATTTTATTCGTATTTTTAGGCCAAGATTTCTAATACTTTAGTATTAGATTGTAGGGCTTATGGTATTAGATTTTCTAATACCCAGTGTGTTTTAAGAGAAAAAAATACCGGAAATGTTTTAATTGGCTGGATTTCCGACTGAAGTTTCTACAAGGTTTGCTATTTAAAGGGATTCCTTATTCCTTGGGCTTCTTTTCGTATTTTTTCAAAGCCTCATCTAAAAGACGTCTAATGGCTTCGGAGCGGGTGTTAATGCGATTTTCAAAGCGGAAATCATCTAGGCGTTTCATGAGGTCTGCATCAACAGCAAAATTTAATATGTCTTTTTTGGTTGGCATAAAAATTAAATAAATCATTTTTAATAAATCTTCAACCATTATTTTCTTGACTTCCTAAATAATATAATTTAATAATATAAGAACTTAGTAAACAACTAACCCAAAATCACAGTAAAATGAAAACTAAATCAAACATAGCGCTTGAAGGAACCTTTAACGGTGACGTTATAGGCGGTTTATTACTGTGGACCGGGGAATACCTTCAGGCGCTTTTGTTTTTTAAAGCCCAGGATAGGCCACCGGAGCCGAAAACCGGAATCCCTATCCGGCTTCCTGGGCTAAACAATATTAGGGGAAAGCGAGGGGCTTATGGCTTGTATCACAAAAAGGAATGATCGGTATGTCATAGATTTTTATGACAACCAGGGCAAACGCAAACGGCAAACTCTGAAAAAAGGTACAACTTTGAAAGCGGCAAAGGATAAGTTACGGGAAATCGAAGATCAGCTTGCAAAGGGGAATTATATTCCTGATAAGAAGATTCCCTTATTTTCCGATGTTGCAAAGGAATGGCTTGAATACAAAAAACCAAACCTTAGAGCCTCTACATGGTCCGTTTATGAAGGACATAGCAGGAATCATTTCAATGACCTTAATAGTCTGAAAATAAACAGAATCAGTATTGCAAAAATCGAAAAATATATTTCAGCCAGGCAAAAAGAGGGGATGCATATTTTAACGCTTCGTAAAATTCTTGTAACCCTGGGTCAAATCATGGCCTATGCTGTAAGACACAGATATATTAGCTATAATCCGTTTAAAGATGCGGAAAGGCCGAAAAACCAGGGGAAATCCGAAGACAAAAAAATAAGAATTTTAAACAAAAGCAAAATAAATGCCCTGTTGAATAAAGTGTCTAATCAGAAATACCGGACATTATTTAGACTGGCAATTTTTAGCGGAGCCCGGCAAGGTGAGCTTTTGGGCTTGAAATGGCCTGATGTTGATTGGATAAACAATCAGATTCACATCCAACGGACATTTAACAATCAGGCATGGTATGACGTTAAAACAAAAACATCGAACCGAAAAGTTGATTTAGGTCCGGCAATGATAAAAGAGCTAAAAAAATGGAAATTGGCATGTCCGGCAACTAAACTCGATTTAATATTTCCGAATGAGGTCGGGGAACCTATTAACCATAATAATTTTGTCAGCCGGTATTTTAACCCTGCTTTAAAAGAGGCTAAAATAGGTAAAATGAGATTTCACGATTTACGACATACCTATGCAAGCCTTTTGATTGAACATGGCGAAAACATCAAATACATTCAAAATCAGCTTGGACATTCAAGCCCTACGGTAACTTTAAACGTATATGCTCATCTGATGAAATCGACGAATCAAGAGGCTGCAATCAGGCTTGAAAATGCCATTTTTTAGGCAACCGGTCACAAAATGGTCACAATTTCTAATATGCTGAATATTAATCACTCCGAAAAAGCTTATTATGAAAGGCTTTATAAAGAATGCTGTCCGCAAAACACCATTAAAAAAGGGCTTACAACCTTTAATAGCTGTAAACCCTTAATAATCATGGTAGGCGGTACTGGGTTTGAACCAGTGACTTCTACCGTGTGAAGGTAGCACTCTCCCGCTGAGTTAACCGCCCATAATTATTGATTATCAACTTTCTCCTTTAATTCTTTGCCGACTTTGAAGAAAGGTAATTTTTTGGAAGATACGTTAATTTGTTCGCCGGTTTTAGGATTTCGGCCCACGTACGGCTTATAATTTTTAACCGTAAAACTGCCAAACCCCCTGATTTCAACCCGTTCACCTTTTACAAGGGTTTCCGCTATTTTATCAAAAAAGGTGTCAACCACTTCTGCGGCATCTTTTTTACTAAGATCTGCTTTTTCTTTTAATTTATTTACCAAATCTGATCTGTTCATATGGTCTCCTTGAGAGCTTTGAAGTTTACTACCTGTTGTTTTACTTGATACTAATTTGAATAACGTGAATAATTCAAAGATCTCAAATTTTCGCTTTTCTTGGCTTTAATTATAGAAAACATTTTTCAAAGGTCTTTCGTTTTCAATGAAAAGCAAAAATGTGTTATAATGAATTACATTTCACCGAATGAAGCATATTTATTGTTTATATAGAGTGTTAATTGCCTCCAAGTCAAGCACTTTTTTATATTTTTAAAACAGTTGGTTACCCCAAATGCTCCGAAGATGCTTCTCCGAGACTTTTAATTTCCTCGGGTGTAGGGAGGTCTTTCAGATCCTTAAGATCGAATACTTCAAGAAATTGCTTTGTTGTTGCATAAATAAGGGGCCGGCCGGGGATTTCCTTTTTCCCAAGAACCCGAATCAGTTTCCGCTCAAGCAGCATGCGAAGGATTCCACCGCAGTTAACCCCACGGATATGTTCTACATCGCTGCGAATGATCGGCTGTTTGTATGCAATGATTGCCAGGGTTTCCAAAGCGGCCCTGGAGAGACGTAGCGCTTTGGGCTGTATTAAGCGTTTGATCCATTCCCTGTATTCGGGTCGGGTTCGAATCTGGTAGCCGCCGGCGACCTCTCGCAAATAGAAACCGCCTTTGCGGGTCTCATATTCTTTTATAAGATCGGAAAGAGCGTTTTGGATCTCTTTTTTTTCGGCCTGGATGAGTATATTATTAATGTGGTCAATTGTTAGCGGTTCCCCGGACACAAATAAAAGACTTTCGATGATGTTTTTTATTTCTTCCATTATAAATAAAAAAGCCTGATAATGCCTGTCCGGGTATGCTGGGCAACCCGGATTAGTGAAAGCTTGACCATTTCAAGAATGGCAAGAAAGGTCACAATCACTTCGCTTTTGTCAGCATACTTGGAAAACAGCTCATCAAAGGTTACCGATCCCCTGGTTTCAAAGATGTCCACTATCTGAACGATTCTGTCTCTGACAGTAATGGTGTCGGCATTAATTTCCATCCGGCCGACGGGGCTTATGTTTTCAAGTATTTTTTGGAACGCATCGATGAGCTCAAACAGTCCGACATCTATGACCGCTTCCTCCCGGTTACGCAAATAATCTTCCTGGCCCGGGTTTCTTAAAAAAGTATCTTCCCCCAGAAGGTTTCTTTGAGCCAGCTTTTCTACTGCTGACTTTATCCGGAGGTATTCCTCAAGGGGCCTGATAAGTTCAAGGCGGGGGTCTTCGTCTTTATCCTCGTCTTCATGGGCCGGAAGGAGCATTTTTGACTTTATCTGAGTCAGAGTGGATGCCAACAATAGAAATTCCCCGGCAACATCTATGTTCATGGCTTTCATCCACTCTAAATATTTCAGATACTGTTCCGTTATCAAAGCAATGGGAATATCATAGATGTCAACCTCATGTTTTTTGATAAGGTGAACCAAAAGGTCCATGGGACCTTCAAAGATATTTTCGAGCTGTACTTGATAACATTCATCAGGTGTCATGAGTGATCGTCAATAATCAATGAACTATAGGTTTAACGCCGCCCTAACCTCGGCCATGGTCCGGCGTGCAACACGCCGTGCTTTATCGCATCCGTCTTTAATGATGTCGTCGACAAGTTGTGGCCGGGCTTCGTAATATTCTCTTTTTTCACGCATGGGCTCTAACGCTTTTATGAGATTTTGAGCCATTATTTTCTTGCATTCAACACATCCGATTTTGGCGGTGCGGCATTCTTGGTTTATTCTGTCCACAGTTTTGCTATCGCTGTAAAACTTGTGAAATTCGTAGACATTGCATACATCGGGATCGCCGGGATCGCTTTTCCTGGCACGCTGGGGATCCGTCAGCATTTTGGATACACCGGCGGCTATTTCATCAGGGCTGTCTGAGAAATAGATGGCGTTATTATAACTTTTGCTCATTTTACGGCGGTCAATGCCGAGTATTTTGGGTGTTTCGGTCAAAATCGATTCCGGTTCCGGAAATATGTTACCGTAAAAATAGTTGAATCTTCTGGCGATTTCCCGCGTAATTTCAACATGGGGAACCTGATCCACGCCCACAGGGACCCCGTTAGCCTTATATATAATAATATCGGCAGCCTGTAACACGGGATATCCGAGAAAACCAAAGGTGGAAAGGTCTTTGTTGCTGAGCTGAACAATCTGATCTTTGTAGGTGGGGTTTCGCTCCAGCCACGGCACCGGTGTTATCATGGAAAGGATAAGAAAGAGTTCCGCATGTTCTTTGATATGTGATTGGATAAAAAGCGTACTTTTCTCGGGCGAAAGCCCTGCGCTCAACCAATCTATTAACATATTGTGGATATATCCTGAGATAGAAGCGGTATCTTCATAATCGCTGGTTAAGGCGTGCCAGTCGGCGATAAAGAAAAAACAATCATACTGTTCCTGCATTTTTACCCAGTTTGCAAGGGCGCCGTGTAGATTTCCAAGGTGGAGGGGTCCTGTAGGACGCATTCCGCTGAGTATCCTCTTTTTTTCGGGCATATAGAATCTCCTGTGGCGTTTAAATTGAGACCTTTGAAACAAATCGATTTAATTATACCTGAAGCGGCAATATTTATTAAAAGCTAAAGTGTTACCAATTTCAGAACTCCTGACCTATGTATGTATTTTCGAGGTGTTATGAAAGCTCGGTCGTAATTTCAGATGCAACAATTTGAACATCGAACATCGAACGCTCAACATCGAACGTCGAATAAGGATATCGCTTCGCTCCATTAGATTATAAAATTGAAACACCGAAGGTGTACAGTCCTTCGATGTTCGACGTTCATTTTTTATTTTAGCTCATAGTTCAGTGTTTAATAGAAGATGATGCATTCAGATTTACGCCAGTTCAGGAGACCTGAATTTTCAATCTTAAATCTTCAGTATACAATTCCAACATCCGCTTACCTTCCTATCAGAATATTAACCATAGGGGTCAAAAAAAATGACATAAATTTACCGACAAGATTTGTTAGAAGCAAGAAAATAATTATTATCATGCCGAATCGTTCCATACGGGCATAATGGGACCTTAACCCGGCAGGCAGAACCATGGCGAGTATTTTGCTTCCGTCCAAAGGTGGGATCGGAATCAGGTTGAATATTGCAAGAACCAGATTAATCACCACGCTGTAAAAGAGCATATGGTATAAATCCATGATAACGGGTGTGAGTATGGACGCATTCCATAACCATTGAAAATGGACAATGGCTTGTAACAGCACTCCGGAGACAATGGCCAGAGCGAAATTAGCCAGAACCCCTGCCGACGCCACATAAATCGTACTTTTTCGGTAATCACGAAAATTGGAAAAATTAACCGGCACCGGCTTGGCATAACCAAAAATGATCGGAGAACCTGTTAAGCTCAATATAAGCGGCAGAAGCAACGACCCCACAAAATCCAGATGTTTTATTGGGTTTAACGTCAGTCTTCCGGCTAAAAGAGCGGTATTATCTCCCATACGGAGCGCTATATAGCCGTGTGCCACCTCATGAATGGTTACAGCGAAAAGGAGCGGAACGATCATTACAATTATTTGATTTAGATCCATGTTAGTTCGCTTTGCTCACAATTGGAATGTTGGAATATTGGAACACTGGAATGTTGGGTTTTGGGAAAATGGAAAGTTGAGTTATTGTAAAATTCCTTTTGACCGGACTTAAATAGAGGAATGTCATCTTCTTTAAATCATCATTCCAATATTCCATCATTCCTTATCCGAGTTAAAAATATAAGCCTAAAAAATACTTTTATTTTCAATAAATTGATAAATACCGAGACGTTAACTTAGCGAACATAGGATTTCACAAAATTGAGTTCATCATTAGGTGTCTTAAGCTGGCCGTTTAATTTGGCATCCAGGACCGCCTGGAGGATTTCCCGGTAAATCGGACCGGGTTCAAGTCCCATTTTTTTTAGATCCTTGCCTGTTACCGATGTATTAATATATCTCAGTCGGGTAACGTAATTGGAGATGGATCTCTTTACCGTTTCATGTTTGGTGGCCGCCATCATATACAGGATCAGTTCAATCCTGAAAACGGCAAGGTGTTTATAGATGGTGCTGTTTTTTGTGGGTAGACTTTTTTCCATCCATAACATGGACCTGTCAGCCTCAAAACGTTCTTTGCAGAGAATTGTTTTGTATCGCGGCGCAAGTTCAATTCGCATGCAGATTTCATCGGCCGTCTTTTTATCGCAGTGCCTGGTAAGCGCCAGTAAATAAACGGCCCATCTCATATACGGTTCTTCCAGAAAAAGCAAATCATGCCAGGATAGCACCTTTTTAACTGAATTAAACATTGAAATCATCTGGTTGTTGAATTCTATGGAAGGGTGCACAACACTCAGGAGATCATATTCATTCAACCTTTTGATGGCGTCTATGGGGTTTTTTTCTTCGAGAATCTGACGCAGTTCAGCAAAGACCCTCCGGCCGCTGAGGCGCTTAAAAAAATTCATTTTTACGGCATTCTCAATAAGCCCTGAAGTCAGTTTCCCGATGGAAAAATCGAAACGCTGTTCGAATCTTATCGCGCGGAATACCCGGGTCGGATCCTCAACAAAACTCAAATTGTGCAACACTCTGATAGATTTTTCCTTAATGTCCTTCTGGGCTGAAAAAAAATCGATCAATAAACCGAATTTATCGGGTTTGAGCTGGATCGCCAGGGTATTTACAGTGAAGTCCCGTCTGAAGAGGTCGAGTTTTATGGAGCTCATCTCCACAGTGGGAAGGGCTGCAGGAAATTTGTAGTATTCCATTCTGGCCGAAGCCACATCAATTTTAAAACCGTCCGGGAAGATAATTACCGCAGTGCCGAACTTTTCGTAGGAGTGAATACGAGCATTTACGAATTTTGCATATTTTTTTGCAAATGCGATTCCGTCCCCTTCGATGACAATGTCTAAATCTTCGTTGGTTCGGTACAGAAACAGATCCCGAACAAATCCACCCACAACGTAAGCATTGCAACCTAATTGGTAAGCTTTTTCGCCGATCACTTGAAGCATGTCGAGAATACGAGGTGAAAGGCGCTCTTTCATGAACTTAAGGACGTTTCTGGTTCTGACGTGGACCGGTTCCTTGAACGGATCCGTTGAATTTGAGGAAACCAGTTGGGATTGCCCCACCAGAATATTAAGCAAATCCGTGCGCGTAATAACACCGGTGATGATACCATTATCGATGACAGGTAGGATTCGCTGCTTATTCTCGATAATTTTTTCCTGAATTTCCACAAGTTCGGCATCGGGCCCTACTGAAACAAGTTCGGTTGTCATATACTCTTTGACTTTGATGTGATCCAGTCCATGGTGTAGGGCCTTTTCAATAATCTGGCGGGTTATAAACCCGAGCAGGTTTTCTGTGCCGTTGTGCTTTTGGGTAACCAGGAGGGCGTTGATGTTGTACCGTGTGAGAAGATTGCCGGCTTCTTTGCAGGAGACATCGTCGTTTATCCTCATAACAGGAAATGACATTAGGTCTTTTGCCCGATTCCTGGACTTGATTTTACTGTAAAGAATTTCCGTGAGTGTTTGCTCAATCTGGGCAAGCGTCTTACCTTTGATGCTTGCAGAGGCCGCAAAGGTATGGCCTCCTCCGCCAAGGGGGGTGACAATCGCTCCCACATCGACCTCGGGTATTTTGCTTCGGGCCACGACGTACATTTTATCTCCCATTCGCGCGATAGCAAAAATTGCATTGAGGTTTTCCATCTTAGCCATTTTTTGGACCAGGAAAGCGAAATCCGACACATAATTATCGGTGGATACGGTTGTAATTACAATTTCGACGCCGTTGATATTGTAGCGGGTTGCCGCCTGGATCATGTCGTTCAAAAGCCCCACCTGTTCCGGGCTTATCTCTCTTGAGATCAGACCTGAGACCATGTTTAAATTTGCTCCTTTTGAAAGGAGAAAGGCGGCGGCTGTAAAATCTTTTTCGGTGGTGGACGGAAAAGTAAAGGAACCGGTATCTTCATATATTCCGAGACACATAATGGTAGCTTCATCCGGAGAAATGTCGATTCCTTTATCCTTTATGATCTCAGTAAGGATGCTGACAGTGGCGCCGGTTAAACAATGAACCTCGTAATTACCTTTGATGTCGTTACTCATGGGAGGGTGATGATCGTAAATATGTATATCAATGTCCGGCCGCTCAAGTATGTCTGCAAACTTTCCGATACGGCTTGGTTGTTTGGTATCCACCAGAACCAGTCTTTTGAGATTTGACAGGTCCACATCCTTAATGTTGACCATGTTAAAAAGATAGACCATAGACTTTATAAAGAAGTTTCTTAAATTTTTTTCCTGGGAACCGGGGAAAACCACGAGTGCATCGGGATAAAGCTTCTGGGCCGCAAGCATGGATGCCAAAGCGTCAAAGTCGGCATTGATGTGGGTAGTAATGACAGTGAGATCTTTTTTATTATGTCCGGGGTTTTTTGTCATTTTTTTTACTTTATCAGGGTTGAGTGTTAAAATAAAGAGTTGCATATATAGGCAAGTTTATCAAGCTGTATCATAAAGATTTTATATAAATTTAGCGAAGATGTTGTTGTTTGGTGTACTTTGTGATATTGCCTATCACGAGAATATACGGGCGAAAGAAATAGTATTCCGGTTCGAGGGTCTAAATTTGGAAGTTATTTGAAATCTGATGCTTGTGATTTGTTATTTCCGGTTTATTCGGGTATATTATCTCCATTAAAAGGGAGGAATAATCATGACAGTCTACATATGGAGTGGAAAGAACAGACAGAATAAGAAACAGAAAGGTGAGATGGAAGCATCCACCGAAGAAGCTGTGCGCTCCGAACTGATCAGGCGCAAGATAACTCCTTCCAAGATTAAGAAGAAACCCAAGGATATTTTTGAAAATGTTTCTTTCATGCAGCCTAAGATAAAAGAGAAAGATATAATAATTTTTTGTCGACAATTTTCTACCATGATCGATGCGGGGCTCCCAATAATTCAGTGCCTCGAAATTCTATATTCTCAGCATGAAAATAAAACATTTAAAAATATGTTAAAGGAGATTAAACAGAGTGTAGAGAGCGGACAAACCTTTGCGGAAGCATTGAAAAAATACCCAAAACAGTTTGACGATCTTTTTGTAAACATGATTTCGGCCGGTGAAGCCGGAGGTATCCTTGATACGATTCTAAGACGTCTTTCTGCTTATATGGAAAAGGCTGCAAAGCTCAAAGCCCAGATAAAAGGGGCTATGACTTACCCGGCTGTAACTATGGTGATCGCTATAATTGTTGTTGGAATCATCATGGTTTTTGTTATTCCTGTGTTTGAGGAGATGTTTGAGGGGATGGGTGGTGCCCTTCCGGTTCCCACACAAATTGTTGTAAACATAAGCAGGATTATCAAATCAAATATTTTTTATATTATTATCGCCATAGTTTTGGCAATATTTGCATTCAAAAGATTTTATAAAACCGAAAAAGGACAAGTCTTAATGGATGACCTTTTTCTCAGACTGCCGGTACTCGGGCTTATGGTTCGTAAAGCCTCGGTGGCCAAGTTCACACGCACCATGGGAACAATGCTTGGCAGCGGTGTTGCGATTTTAGATGCACTTGAAATTGTAGCCAAAACAGCAGGTAACAAAACAATTGAAAAGGCTGTATACGAAACCCGATCCGCCATTGCTGAAGGCCGTACCATGTCCGATCCTCTTGCCGAAAGCGGCGTTTTCCCGTCCATGGTATGCCAGATGATTGCTGTGGGTGAATCCACTGGCGCACTGGATACCATGTTATCTAAGATCGCTGATTTTTATGACGAAGAGGTCGACCAGTCGGTGGAAAACATGACTTCGTTGATAGAACCGTTTATGCTGGTATTTTTAGGTGTGGTTATCGGCGGCCTGGTTGTATCCATGTATCTGCCCATATTCAAGATGGCGGCCGCCCTTGGTTAGCCATTCCATATTCGAGGCAAGCGTTCAAACCTCAAAAAATATCCTATATTTTCATTAAGTGGTAGAAATTCCAAGACGAGACGTTATATGATACCCGGTTCCTTAAACAAGCCTGAAGATGATTTGTATCATAAGCTCGAATGGGTTATGTTTTTAAGGGTCATTTTTACTTCACTTTTGCTGGGGTCGACGACGCTTCTGCAATTTAGTGAAAAACCTTTCCCGATAACCGGATCCTTCATAATTTTTTACGGGCTGATCATTATAATTTTCCTGCTTTCTTTTTGCTACGCTTTAATTTTTAAACATATAAAGCGAAAACTTGTCTTTGCTTACACACAGATCGGGATCGACACCTTTACGGTAACAATAATAATTTTTGTTACCGGCAGTTTCGCAAGCATTTTTTCATTTCTTTATCTGGTAGTTATTATCTATTCGAGTATGCTCCTTTTCAGGAGAGGAAGCATGGCCATGGCCGTGCTTTGCAGTATCCAGTACGGCACTCTGGTTGACCTTGAATTCTACGGTATTATTAACCCCTTTGGCATGGATGGGGCGAATATCATCGTGGATTATGCTTGGAGCCAGGTCCTTTTCAAGATAGTGATTACCATGGTGGCCTGTTTTGCCGTTGCTTTTCTGAGCGGTTTTCTGTCGGAACAGTTGAGAAGAGCAAGAAACGAGCTTTCGGCTCTTGAGGATCGAATGAAACGCGTGGAAAAGATGGCCTATATGGGAGAGATGGCGGCCGGCATAACTCATGAAATTAAGAATCCTCTGGCTTCTCTGTCAGGCTCCATACAAATTTTAAGAAAAGAAGTTCCGTATGACCCTGAACACGACAAGCTGATGCAGATCGTTTTGCGTGAGACAGACAGGTTGAGCGCCCTGGTGAACAATTTTCTTTTGTTTGCAAAGCCGCCGGCAGGTAAAATTAAAAAAATAGAACTCGAAAACGTTCTGACAGAGACCGTCAACCTATTTGAAAAAAACAAAGCCGCTACCGGCAACATTTCGATTACAAGCGAATTTTCCTCAAATATCTGGATTGAAATGGATCCGGTGCATTTACGCCAAGTGATTTGGAATTTACTTTTAAATGCTGCTGAGGCTATCGAGGGTGAAGGACTTGTCGGAATTAAAACATATCCTCTCAAGAACAATTATGCAGGTATCGAAATCAGCGACAATGGCTGCGGCATTTCAGATGAGCATATGCAGTCAATTTTTGATCCATTTTTCACAACAAAATCCAGAGGGACAGGTCTAGGACTTTCCATCGTTCACAGCATACTCGAATCTTATGATACATGGCTTGATGTTGAGAGTAAAGTAGATCGGGGAACCAAGTTTTCCTTTAAATTAAAGCGAACAGACCCGCTAACTTAGTCTTGACACCTAATTTTAAATGGGTTAGCAAAGTATGTTTAACCTTTTGAAAAAATGAGTATATATAATGGGGTGTTGATTTCTGCTTGAAAAATTGTGTGTTAATTTAGCCATCTAAAAGAAATATCGTAATCGGGTAATTCCCGCCACAGGGCCACAGCCGGTATTTTGCATAGCTCTCACAGTGTCCTGATAAAAAACCGGATGACCTGAATGCAACGGTGGCTTTGTTGTCTGTCAAATCTAAAATCATACAAACTTGTGACGTTGAATCCTTATGGACAAAAAAAGCGATATCATTGAGAACCGAAAAAACAAGCTATTAGACTTAAAAAGAAACAATACTAATCCTTATCCCAACGATTTTGTTGTCTTGCATACGGTAAGCGATATTAAAAAGGCCGTAGAAGATGCACCGGATTCGCTCTCCGAGGACAGACCTGTGTTTGTTGTTGCCGGTCGTATGATGGCCATAAACAGGTTTGGAAAGGCATCATTTATCAGATTCAGGGACCGAACCGGACAGCTTCAGGCATATGTGAGAAAAGACAAAATAGGCGAAACATCCTATAGTTTATTTAAACAGCTCGACATCGGTGATTTCGTCGGACTAACCGGTGGAATGTTTAAGACCAGAACCGGAGAATGGACACTTCTGGTCAAGGAATTTAAGCTCGTCTGCAAGTCGGTCAGACCGCTTCCGGAAAAATTTCACGGGCTGAAAGATCCGGAAAAGCGTTATCGTCGTCGCTACATCGATTTGGCAATGAATTCGGATGTTCGGGATATTTTTATCAAGCGCAGCAGGATCATTCAGGTCATCCGCACTTTTCTACTTGACCGGGATTTTCTTGAAGTGGAAACCCCCATGATGCAGCCGGTTCCGGGTGGCGCCGAAGCCACACCGTTTGTGACCCATCACAATGCCCTGGGAATGGATCTGTTTTTACGCATCGCTCCTGAACTTTATTTAAAGCGTCTGGTTATCGGGGGGTTTGAAAGGGTTTTCGAAATCAATAGAAGTTTCAGAAATGAAGGGATTTCAACCCGTCATAATCCCGAATTTACCATGCTTGAATTTTATCAGGCATATGCCAGGTACGAAGATTTGATGGATCTTACCGAGAAGATGTTCTGCCATGTGGCTCGGGAGGTGACCGGGTCGACCTCAATACAATATCAGGGGAATACCATCGATTTTGGAGCCAAGTGGCATCGAATATCCCTTGCTTCCGCTATGGAGAAGTTTGGGGGTATTGATGCGGACCTGATGAGCCACCGGGAGGGACTGCTTGAATTCGCCGCTTCAAACAAGATCCAGGTGACCAAGACCGGACGTCTTGGAAAAATTATCGCAAAGATTTTTGATGTGCTTGTAGAGCCTAAACTTTTGCAGCCCACATTTATAACAGGGTACCCGGTAGAGATTTCGCCGTTATCCAGACGGAGCGATACCCAACCCGAACTTGCGGACCGGTTTGAGCTCTTCATTGCGGGCCATGAGATTGCTAATGGATTTTCGGAGTTAAATGATCCTGTTGATCAGAAAGAGAGATTTTTGCAGCAGGTTGAAGACAGGGAAGCGGGCGACAAAGAGGCTCATTTCATGGACGAGGATTACATCGAAGCACTGGAGTATGGTATGCCCCCCACCGCCGGAGAGGGAATAGGTATTGATCGTCTCGCCATGTTGTTCACCGATTCTGTTTCGATTCGGGAGGTTATTCTTTTCCCGCACATGAAACCGGTTGAAAGGGGTAATGGATAATCGGAAAAGTGCCTAAAGTGAACTAAAGTTTGAAGTGAACTAAAGTTAAGGAGTTGCTACGTTCCAGCTTTTATATAAATTGGCAATATTCTTTAACTTTAGGCACGTTAGATCACTTTAGACACTTCACACTTAATTAGCTTGGATAAATCTTTTGACATAAAATACACAAAATTCACAATTAAGGAACTAATACCCTATAGCCAGTAATTCTTATGTCTTTTGAATATTTCATAGGCGGCCGTTATCTAAGGGCCAAACAGAAAGAGACCTTCATTTCGCTCATTACCATGCTTTCCATTGCCGGGGTAACTGTGGGAGTAATGGCATTAATCGTAGTCATCGCTGTAATGGCAGGATTTGAGTCCGATCTTAAGAACCGTATACTCGGTATTGAATCACATGTGGTGATCATGCGCCACGGTAGTTCCTTTTCCGATTATCACAAAATATTGGATCAGGTTGTTAATACGAACGGGGTTGAAGCTGCCACTCCTTTTGTTTATACGCAGATTATGCTCCGCTCATCGTCAGGAGTATCCGGGGCTGTTTTAAGAGGCATAGATCCGGAATCTGCCGGCAGGGTAATAAAGGTTCTGGACAATTCGGCGTTACTGAATATAAAAAAGATGTATGGGGGAAAGGACGCCACCGGTTCCGTGCCGGGGGTAATTCTCGGCAAGGAGCTTGCCAGAAATCTGGGTTTGGGCGTGGGTGATGCGGTTTATTTGATATCCTCCCGGGGAATGATTTCTCCCATGGGATATCTGCCTGCCATGAAGCGTTTTCAGGTGGCGGGTCTGTTCGAGTCGGGTATGTATGAATATGACGGATCCCTGGCTTACATCCATTTAAAAGATGCCCAGAAAATTTTGCACATGGAAGATTCCGTCACCGGCATTGAAGTCAGGGTAAATGATATTTATAATGCAAGGCATATCGCGGATAAGATACTTGCTGACATTGGATTCCCGTATTGGGCCAGGGACTGGATGCAAATGAATCACAATCTGTTTTCCGCTCTTAAACTGGAAAAAACGGTTATGTTTATTATTCTGGCGCTTATTGTTCTTGTGGCGGCATTTAACATCGCAAGCACACTGATTATGATGGTGATGGGAAAGACCAAAGATATTGCCATATTAAAAGCCATGGGAGCCATGGATGGCAGTATTAGGAAAATTTTTATCTTCAAGGGAATGGTCATCGGTTTCATGGGCACGACGCTGGGGGTATGCCTTGGGTTTATCCTGTGTAAATTGCTGGAGAAATATAAGTTTATCGAGCTTCCGGGAGATGTATATTATATATCAACCCTTCCGGTACGGCTGGAGGCTCTGGATGTTTTTATAATAGCCGCTGGTGCAATGGTGATATGTTTTATTGCCACGCTCTATCCGGCGCGTCAGGCGTCCAAACTCAACCCTGTTGAAGCGATCCGTTATGGTTAACTCCGGGAACAATCGAAAAAAGCCTGTTACAGACCAGTTCTTATCGGTACAAGACCTGTGCAAGAGTTACAATACCAGCGGCGCTCGTATTGATATCTTAAAACAGGCAAACCTTGAGTTAAACGCCGGAGAAACTTTGGCAATAGTGGGAGCGTCGGGTATCGGCAAGTCTACGCTGCTACACCTGCTGGGAGCGCTCGACCGGCCTGATAGCGGGACGTATCTTTTCCAGGGTGAAGATATCTTTCTTTTTGATAATGTCAGGCTGGCAAAATTTCGGAACGAATCTTTAGGTTTTGTGTTCCAGTTTCATTATCTGCTCCCGGAGTTTTCTGCTTTTGAGAACACCATGATGCCGGCACTGATTAAAGGGCTGAGCAAACAAAAAGCCAGGGAGGCTGCAGAGGCGGTTCTTGTCCGGGTGGGACTTAAAGACAGGTTGCATTTCAGAGTCGGAAAGCTTTCAGGAGGTGAACAGCAACGGGTTGCGCTTGCCAGAGCCCTTGTTCTCAATCCGGCTATTCTTCTGGCTGATGAGCCTTCGGGTAATCTTGATAAGGCAAGCAGTGAGCTTGTCCATAACCTGCTTTTGGAATTAAACAAAGAATTTTGTATGACTCTAATCGTGGTGACACATAACATGAAACTTGCATCTTACATGTCACACAGGATGACAATTGTTGACGGACAGCTGGTAACATATTGAGTTTATGGATCTGAGAATTCGGGTAATTAGGAGTTCTATGTTAAGACGCTTATGCTTGATTATTATCGCGATGCTATGCTTTTTACCGAACACGGCACACTCTTCAGAAGCACTGCGGGTGTTGGTATTACCATTTGAAATACGTGCGGTTAAAGATTTTTCATATATGCAAACCGAAATTTCGGATAGGATCAAAAAAGACCTTAAACAGGAAGGTGCCGTTATACTGGAACCGGAAATCATTCCTGATTTTGCAGGGGAGAAACCTACTGAAACCATCGAAGGAATTCGGAATGTGGGTGTCAAAAGCGGTGCCGACTATGTTGTCTGGGGCAGCTTGACATGGATCGGGCAAAAATTCATCCTGGTTGCAAAGATGATAGAATCTTTTGGAGAAGGATCTGTTGGTGTTTTCGTTAAAGAGGGCCAGGGTATAACAAACGTGTCCGGGACCGTGAAGCAGATCGTCCGGGATATGAGCATGAAGCTTTTTAAGCGGGAAAAAATTGCCAAGGTGCTTGTTGCCGGAAATAAGCGGATAGAGGCAGACGCTATCAAAAGAAATATAAAAACAAAGCCCGGCGACGTATATATTGCCCAAAGCCTTTCTCAAGACCTTAAGGCCGTATATTCCATGGGATATTTTGAAGATATCCGGATTGATGCCGAAGAAAGTCCCCAAGGCAAGGTAATTATATTCAGGGTAACGGAAAAAGCGAGTATCCGGATTATTCGTTTCCAAGGCAACAAGGTCTATAAGGATGACGAGCTCAAGGAAAACTTGAGTATCCGGACAGGATCCATACTGAATATATTCAAGGTTCGCAGCAACATTAAACGGATAGAAGATCTTTATAAAGAAAAAAACTATCATAATGTAAAAGTTACTTACACGATTCATCCGCTGGAAAATAATCAGGCTGACCTGGAATTCGTTATCCAAGAGGGTGAAAATATTCTGATAAGGCATATCATATTTGAAGGGAATACTGCTTATACAGATAAAGAACTGAAAAAAATGATGGAGACGTCTGAAAAAGGGTTCTTTTCATGGATGACGTCATCCGGAGAGCTGAACAGGGAGAATCTCGAACAGGATATGGCCAAACTTTCAGCTTTTTATTACAACAACGGTTATATCCAGGCCAGAGTAGGGGAACCGCAAGTTGAATTTCGTGAAGACTGGATCGACATTACCATAAAAATTGATGAGGGGCCACGGTTCAAGGTCAGCAAGGTGGATATCACCGGAGACCTTGTCTTATCCGAGGAGGAATTAAAGGAAAAGCTAAGAATTACCAAGCAAACCTATTATAATCGTGAGATCGTTCGTAATGATGTGCTGGCCCTAACCGATCTATATTCAGATGAGGGGTACGCCTACGCTGAAATAAATCCTAAGATTGACAAAAACTTTGATGAATTGACGATTAATATTACCTACGTCGTTGCCAAACGCAGCCAGGTCTATTTTGAAAATATTATTATCGGTGGAAATAAAAAGACCAGGGACAAGGTTATCCGGCGTGAACTTAAGGTGTATGAACAGGAACTTTTCAACGGTAAGGGTTTAAAACGGAGCGTCCGCAACCTCTACCGGCTCGATTATTTCGAGGACATAAAGGTTGACACGGTAAAGGGAAGTTCCGACGACAAAATGATTTTGAAAATCGATGTTACTGAAAAGCCTACCGGCACTTTTTCTTTTGGCGCCGGTTACAGCACTACGGAAAATGTTTTTGGCATGGCCTCCATTTCTCAGAATAACCTATTCGGGCGTGGCCAGATCCTTTCACTTGACGCTCAACTCGGAGGGACCACCACCCTGTATAGACTGAATTTTACGGAACCCTGGCTGTTTGATATTCCTCTGTCAGCAAGGCTTGATCTATATGACTGGGAAACCGATTATGATACATACGACAAGAACAGCCAGGGAGGCGGGGTTAGGTTCAGCTACCCTGTCTGGGATTTTGTGCGTGCATATATTGGTTATAATTACGAAACTGCAGATATAGAGAATATCTCGGACAATGCTTCGAAATCCATTCAAGATCTGGAAGGAGAGAATACGACGAGCAGTATAAGCACCTCCTTGGTTTATGACTCGAGGAACAGAAGATTTAATCCAACAGAAGGATCTCGGCACAGTATATCAGTAGAATATGCCGGCCTTGGAGGGAATGTTGCCTTTACAAAATATTTGGGGGAAACCGGATGGTACATCCCTGTGTTCAAGGATATTGTGACGTTTCTGCACGGCGAAATCGGTTATGTCCAGGAAAACTCAGGGGGAATACTTCCGGATTATGAACGATTTTATCTGGGAGGCTTAAACTCATTGCGCGGCTATGACTGGCAAGACGTTTACGTTTTAGATGAAAACGAGGATGAAATCGGTGGAGACAAATATATACAATTTAATATCGAACTTCTATTTCCCCTGCTAAAGAAGCAGGGTGTTGTGGGTCTTCTCTTTTTTGATACGGGAAATGTTTATGATGACGGTGAAAGTATAGAGCTGGGCAATCTGAGACAAACTGCTGGATTTGGCTTCAGATGGTATTCTCCCATGGGGCCGATTCGACTTGAAAGAGGGTACATAATTGATAGTGAGGGATCAGGGGCACAGTGGGAATTTGGAATGGGTACGTCTTTCTGACAACTATGAATGTGTTTAACTGGTTGAGTGGTAAAGCAGTTTCATGATAAAATAATTAGACTATCTTTGAAGGGGGGAATAACATGCGGACGTGTAAAGTGATTTTTGTAACAACAGTTTTTTGTTTTTGTTTACTTGCGTCTTCTTATGGTGCGGATGTTGCCAAAATAGGCATTGTAGATTTTCAGAGAATTCTTAAGACATCAAGTGCCGGCAAAAAGGCAACGGCTGAAATCAATAATCAGGGCAAAAAGATAGAGGCCGATCTCAAGAAAAAGGGAGAAGAAATCGAAGCGACAAAAAATAAGCTTGAACGTGAAGCGCTTGTAATGAGCAAGGAGATGCGGGAAGAGAAAGAACGTGAAATAAGAATAAAAATCAATGATTTTAAGATTTTACAGAAAAGGCATGTGGCTGAGTTCAAGGAGCATGAAAAAAGACTCGTCGGCCGAATCCAGGAAGAGATGTTAACGATTATTGATGAAATGGGCAAACAGGAAGGTTTTCTTCTTATTCTCGAAAAACGGGAGGCCGGAGTGATGTATTCCCCAAACACCATCGATATAACCGACCGGTTAATTCAGAAATACAATGTCAATTTTGCCCGGAACGTTGAAAAGGATAAAAGTACAAAGCAAAAATAATCAAAACTGCTAGGTAAAATTCAAAATGGAACTGTCACTGGCCATGATAGCCGAAGTTGTCAACGGCGAGATAAAAGGAAATAAGAATAAAAAATTTTGTGGTGCCGCGCCGTTTGATGATGCGTCCGGTGATGAAATAACATTTGCCGCTCACGCAAAATTTTTAAAAAACATTGATGAAACAGATGCCGGTGCGGTTATCGTTCCCCGAGATTTTCAAGGTTCTACAAAAAACATTCTACAGGTGGACAATCCCCAGCTTGCGTTTGCCATGGTATTGAACCTTTTTTATCCCCCTTTAAAAACGAAACCCGGTATAAGTTCATACGCATGTATCGGCAAAAACTTTGTATGCGGCAGGGAAGCGTCCATTGCTCCTTTTGTTGTAATTGGAAATAACGTCACTGTTGGTCATGGAATCACGCTTGGTCCCAACGTAGTCGTCGGCGACAACGTGGTCATTGGAAACCATGTAAAGATTTACCCCAATGTGACAATACTGGAGCGTTGTACAATAGGAAACCGGGTGATCATACATGCCGGGACGGTGATCGGGAGTGACGGTTTTGGGTTTGCTTCTGACGGGAAAAAATATTACAAAATACCCCATACCGGTGTTGTCCGGATAGATGATGATGTGGAAATTGGCGCGGGGAATACGATTGACAGGGCCACTTTTGCTAAAACCTGGATAAAACGAGGGGTTAAAACGGATAACCTTGTTCATATTGCTCATAATGTGACCGTGGGTGAAGATAGTGTGCTTGTGGCCCAGGTCGGAATTTCAGGGAGCGTTACTATTGGGAAAAACGCCATACTGGCCGGGCAGGCAGGAATTGTGGGCCATCTGACTATAGGCGATAATGTAACCATTGGTGCTCAGGCCGGAGTTGCTAAATCTGTGCCCGGTGACGAAGTCGTGTCCGGATCACCCGCGATAACGCACCGATTGTGGCTGAGAGTACAAAAGATTCTTCCCCGGCTTCCGGAGCTTAAAAGGAAGATAGAGGACATGGAAAAGAGATTAAAAAAGATTGAGAGAACGGAGAGGGAAAATGGAGAAAATATTTGATATTCAAAAAATTATGAGCATATTACCTCACCGGTATCCGTTCATTATGATTGATCGCATACTTGAACTGGTTCCCGGAGAGAAGGTGGTCGCCCTTAAAAATGTAACCATTAACGAACCTTTTTTCCAGGGTCATTTCCCGGGGAATCCCATTATGCCCGGCGTACTTATGATCGAAGCCATGGGCCAGGCCGGCGCTGTGCTGGCGGCTGAATCACTGTCCGAAAAAGAACGTGGTTCACTGATATATTTTATGGGCATGAACAAGGTCAAATTCCGAAAACCGGTTGTGCCCGGCGATCAGATTATATTTGAGCTAAAATTTTTGAAACAGCGGGCCAAAGTGTTTAAGATGTCCGGAATGGCCCTTGTTGATGAAAAACTCGTGGCTGAAGCCGAACTCATGGCATCTTTTGGAGAAAAGCAATGATTCATGCAACGGCGATTATAGATTCAAAGGCCGAGCTGGATGCTAACGTTGAGGTTGGGCCATATTCCGTTATCAGACAAAATGTGTCTATCGGAAGCGGAACCGTTATCGGTTCCCATGTGAGTATTGAACCTTATGTTACCATCGGCCATGATTGTCATATATTTCAGTATGCTGCCATAGGCGCTGCTCCCCAGTCATTGAAATTTAAGGGGGAAAAGACCGATGTTAAGATCGGATGCGGCACAATTATACGCGAATTTGTTACGGTTCACAGGGGAACGGAATTCGGCGGAGGACTCACTGAAGTTGGTGAAGAGAACTTTTTAATGGCCTATACCCATATCGCCCATGATTGCATTACCGGAAAAAAAGTCATTTTTGCAAACAACGCAACACTTGCCGGACATATTGAAGTGGGTGATCATGCCACCATCGGCGGACTGGTGGCAATACACCAATTTGTCAGGATCGGCGATTATGCATACGTGGGCGGAAAATCAGCGGTAGTAAAAGATATTCCACCCTATGTTATTGCATCCGGCGACAGGGCAAAGCTGCATGGCTTAAACAGTGTTGGGTTGAAACGCTACGGGTTTTCACAAGAGACATTATCTTTATTAAAGAAAGCTTACCGGATTATTTTCCGCATTGGGATTACTTTAAATGAGGCCATAGAAAGAGTTAAGGCGGAGGTGGAACAGGTTCCCGAGGTGGTCAACCTGATCGATTTTATAAAATCTTCCCGGCGCGGGATTACCAGATGACTCATGACAAATGAATGCGATGCGGATAGGACTTATTGCGGGGGGCGGCCAGTTCCCTATCATTTTTTCAAAAGCGGCAAAATTAAAAGGATTTGTCATCCATGCAGTTGCTTATAATAATGAGACGGATCCCGGCCTGAAAGCGCATGTCGATACGATTGAATGGATCCATCTCGGGCAGATCAATCGTATTATAAAATTTTTTAAAAAGAACGCGGTAAGCCAGGCGGTTATGATGGGGGCGATAACAAAGACGAGAATGTTTTCGGATGTAAGGCCCGACATCAAGGCCATTTCCCTTATTGCCGGTATGCGCCATACCCATGATGACGGGCTGTTAAGGGGTTTTGTCGCACTTCTCGAAAAAGAGGGTATTGAAATAAAACCCTCAACATTTCTGCTGCCGGAGCTTTTGGCGCAAAAAGGTTGCTGGACAAAACGGAAGCCGAACCGGTCCGAGAACAAGGATATCGACCTCGGCTGGAGAGTGGCCAAAGAGATTGGGCGCCTTGATATCGGCCAGTGTGTGGTGGTGGGAGGCGGGTCTGTTTTGGCTGTGGAGGCTATTGATGGAACCGATGCTACCATACTGCGGGGCGGAAGGCTTGGCAAAGGCACTGCGGTTGTGGTTAAGGTCTGCAAGCCCGACCAGGACATACGATTTGACATCCCTGCAATCGGTTTGAGAACAATTAAGACCATGTATGAGGCAGGAGCGGGGGTGCTCGTTGTTGAAGCCGGAAAGGCCATTGTTTTTGACCGGAAAGAGATGATCCACATGGCAGACGAGTATGGTATTGCCGTTGTTGCTATGGAAAAAAAAAGGTTATGAATAAGTTACGTGTGGGTGTTGTGGGTGCGGGATATCTCGGGAGATTTCATGCTGAAAAGTATGCGCGAATGGATGATGTTGAACTTGTCGGTGTCGTGGATATTGACAAATCCCAGGCCGAGGAGGTTGCCGGAAGGTTTAATACAAAGGCATATTTACACCATGAATATCTTTTTGGAAAAGTCGATGCGGTCAGTATTGTTGTCCCTACACCGGCCCATTTTTCTGTTGCCAAGGATTTTTTGGAAAACAATATCGATGTGCTGATAGAAAAGCCCATGTCAGAGACCACTGAACAGGCCGACGAGCTCATCCGTTTTGCAAAATCCAAAAGTCTTATTATACAGGTTGGGCATCTTGAACGATTTAATCCGGCGGTGGTGGCTCTGCGGGATATTATTAAACAGCCGATGTTCATCGAGTCGCATCGGTTGAGTATTTATAAAGATCGATGTACGGACGTAAGTGTTGTACTCGATCTTATGATTCATGATATTGATATTATACTGAACATTGTCAGGTCTGAAATCGTCAATATCCATGCGGCGGGTATTCCTGTAATTTCCGGACATGTTGATATTGCCAATGCACGTCTTGAGTTTAAAAGCGGGTGTATCGCCAATGTTACCGCCAGTCGAATATCGACCAAAAATGAAAGGAAGATCAGACTATTTCAAAAAGATACCTACATATCCGTGGATTTTGCAAATCAGGGGATTACCGTTATTCAGCGAAACAATAAAGTTAAAGGCGGTCTTATACCCGGAATGGAGATCAAACAGCTTAGTTTTGCAAAGGGTGATGCCCTGGAAGATGAGTTAAAATCTTTTGTGAAAACGGTAAGAAGGCGTGAAAATCCGGAGGTCACAGGGCAGATGGGACGCGATGCCTTAAAGATCGCTTTGAGCATTATGAAGCAGATCCGTGATACCAACCGCTGTTTTATGAGTTAGCAGTCATATGACACCGCTTTCAAAACAAAAATGTGTTATGATCATTGCCGGTGAAGCTTCAGGTGACCTTCACGGGTCACGGCTTGTGGCCGCCATGCGTAAAAGAAACAAGGCGCTGTTTTTCTGTGGCATCGGCGGACAGGCCCTTAAAGCTTCGGGGGTTAGAATTTTCGTTGATTCTTCAGAACTTTCGGTTGTGGGAATCACCGAAGCCTTTTCCAAGTTGCCCAATCTGCTTAAAGGGATGGCGGTTGCCAAAAAAACGCTTAAAAGACTCCTCCCCGATCTGTTGATACTCATCGATTTTCCCGATTTTAACCTTAATGTGGCCGCCTTTGCCAAAAAGCTTGGAATACCGGTCTTATATTATATCAGCCCACAGATTTGGGCCTGGAGACCCGGCCGTGTCAAGAAGATCGGAAAGCTTGTAGATCATGTGGCGGTTATTTTGCCTTTTGAAGAAGACTTCTATAAAAAACATAAAATTCCGGTAACATTTGTTGGGCATCCTTTACTTGATACGAACCTGGGTTATGGAACAAAAACTTTTCAAAAGCCTGAAAATGATATTTCTGTTATAGGTCTTTTCCCGGGATCCCGCGATCGGGAAATTGATAGACACCTTCCCATAATGCTTGGTGCTGCCCAAATTTTACTCAAAAGGATGAAGACCGTAAAATTCATGGTTTCACTTGCCCCGGATGTGAAAAGAAAAACCGTGGAAGACATCGTTAGCAAACACAAGGGGGTTGCCGATCTTGAGATCGTATCCGGACATGTAAGAAAAATCTTTGAAAAAAGCAGCGTTGTTATTGCCGCATCCGGCACGGTTACTCTTGAATCCGCAATTTCCGGAACACCCATGGTAATTATTTACAAAGTATCTCCCATAAGCTACTGGCTCGGAAGAGTAATGATACAGGTCAAACATATCGGCCTGGTCAACCTCATTACCGGCAAAAAGATTGTTCCCGAATTGGTTCAGGACCAAGCATCTCCTATCCGGATAGCAGACACGGTCTTCAATATGTTAAGTGATGCTCCCGGCCTTGAAAAGTTAAGACTCGAATTGCTGCAAGTAAAAGATGCACTCGGCGGCCCGGGTGCTTCCGAACGTGTTGCCGATATAGCGATTGGGATGTTGCATGATGCATGATAAAGATGCAAATGGACATTTCTGATGCCGGCCTCCGGCTCCACTTCCAGCCCGTAGGGCTTACAGGCCGGAGGGTAGATCCTACGGTTCGGAGAGATGCTGGTCACTTGATGCTGGTAAAAGGAATCGCTTAGCTCTATTATCTATAATAAAATTGATAGAATATTTATCATGAGAAAAATATCAGAACCGATCATAAAAGACAGATACAGACGTTTGCTATTGCTTGTAAAGGATCAATGGCGCAAGTTATTTTTGGCGATGATATGCATGCTGGTGATGGCTGGTGCAAGGTCCGCTATTCCTTTTTTAATAAAACCGGTTGTTGACGATATTTTTATTAATAAAGACATGGGGATGCTTAAGCTGATTCCAATGGCAGTAATAACTATTTATTTAGTGCTTGGTTTTGCCATGTATTACCAAGAATATCTTATGAGTTATGTGGGGCAGAATATCATCAGGCGCCTTAGGAACCGTCTTTATGATCGCATTCAGGATCTTCCTGTTTCGTTTTTTCAAAGAGAAAAGACAGGAGTTTTGATGTCGCGGGTTACAAATGATGTCAACATTATAAAAAATATGGTTTCGTCTGCAGTTACCGGATCATTGAAAGATTCTTTTACCGTCGTAGGATTAATATCTGTCATCTTCTATCGGGATTGGAAGATGGCCTTGATCGCCCTTGTTGTTTTACCCATTGCTTTCTTTCCTATTGTTGTGCTGGGAAGAAAAGTGCGTAAGGTTACTACCCACACACAGGAGGCCATGGGTGACCTTACATCTACTTTGTATGAGACTTTTGCCGGAAATAAAATTGTAAAGGCATTTGGAATGGAAGGGTATGAAAAAGAACGGTTTTTTAAAAAAACTCGTAAACTGTTCGAGTTTGAGCTAAGGACGGTTCGTTTCAAAGCCCTGTCTTCACCGCTCATGGAGTTTTTAGGCGGGTTGGGTGTGGCCATGGTCATTTGGTACGGTGGTTACAAAGTAATATCCGGTACCTCCACCGCAGGAACCTTCTTTTCTTTCATGGCTGCCCTCATTATGCTTTACGCACCATTAAAGAAATTAAGCAAGCTGAATAATATTATACAGCAAGGTCTTGCCGGTGCGGACCGGGTATTTGACATCCTGGAGTCGGAGTCCGATATTCAAGAGATACCAAATCCTGTTGAATTTAAGCGCGGCCCTCACCACGTTGTTTTCAAAAATGTGTCTTTTAAATATGATGACGTAATGGTTTTAAAAAACATTAACCTGGGTGTCAGGGCCGGGGAAGTACTTGCGTTTGTTGGAATGAGCGGCGGCGGAAAAACCTCTTTAGTGAACCTGATTCCCAGATTTTATGATGTCAGCAAGGGGGTTATCCTCATCGATGATATTGATATTAGAGATGCCTCAATATCTTCACTCAGGAACCAGATTGCCATTGTTACTCAGGAGCCCATACTTTTTAATGATACGGTTCGAAACAATATCGCTTACGGAAACCAGAATGCATCTGACAAAGACATAGAAAATGCCGCTCGTGCAGCTTATACCTATGAATTTATACTGAACTTTCCGGATGGCTTTGATACAAATATTGGAGAACTTGGCGGCCGGTTATCCGGAGGGGAGAAACAGAGAATCTGTATCGCTCGTGCGTTATTAAAGGATGCTCCCATTTTAATACTGGATGAGGCTACTTCTTCACTCGATACAGAATCGGAAACACTGGTTCAGAAAGCTCTGGAAAATCTGATGAAGGGACGGGCAACCTTTGTTATTGCGCACAGATTTTCAACCGTTGCTTATGCCGACCGTATAGCCGTTATTGTTGACGGTCGAATCACAGAAGAGGGGAAACATGAGGAACTGATGGCTCGACGAGGAGAATATTTTAAACTTTACCAGATGCAATTCGATAACAGCAGTTCAAAAGAAGCTCCAGAAGAATTCACCGTAAGAAAACATGCCGGCAAGTCTTTTTCAATATAATTATACAATGTACCATTATTACAAGCAAGCTTGCCTAATATTTTTATGAAAATCAGCTCCATTATATATAGATATGTGTTCAAAGAGATGATGCCTCCCTTTGTCATCAATCTGATGTTTTTTACTTTTGTTTTTCTGATGGTAGAGATGCTTAAAGTGACGAACATGGTTGTTAATTACCGTGTGGGTGTGTTTACTGTCCTTATGATGCTTGCGTACTCTACCCCATATTTCCTTACCTATGTAATACCCATGTCTGTCATGATAGCGGTTCTTCTCACTTTCCTCCGATTGTCCGGAGACAATGAGATTGTTTCACTAAAATCCAGCGGAATGAGTATCTACCAGTTGCTGCCACCGGTTATGTTGTTTTGTATGTTGGGGTGTTTGCTTACACTTTTTATGACGGTATATGGAATGGCGTGGGGAAGATTATCTTTCAAAGAACTGACATACAAGATCGTTTCATCCAATCTCGAAATTGGACTTAAGGACAGAACCTTTAATGACAGTTTCGAAGACATGGTCCTTTACATGAACAAGATAGATCCTAAAACTAAAGAACTTCAGGATATTTTCATTGAAGACAAAAGAACTCAAAATATTGTTAGCACCGTGGTGGCGCCAAGGGGAAAACTATCCAGCGAGCCGGACGAGGACGTTTATCATTTATTGCTTTACAACGGTGTCATATATCAAGTCGATGTTAAGAACAGATCGACAAATTACACTAATTTTGAGACCTATGAGGTTCGGCTGGATATTAAACAGGCGGTTTCGAGCTTTAAACAAGGGAAGAAACACAGAAAAGAGATGAATCTTGTTGAATTGCGGAATTATTTGAACAATAGTACCTCAAGAGATAATAAATATTATAATGCACTCATGGAGTTACACAAAAAATTTTCAATTCCAATTGCATGTTTTGCCCTCGGGCTTCTGGCGGTTCCATTAGGCATACAATCCGGGTCTGCAAAAAAATCATTCGGCTTGGTGCTGGGCATGATTTTCTTTTTGATTTATTATCTGTTGTTAACCGCAGGGTTGGTTTTTGGTGAAACCGGTGTCTGTCCGCCGGTCATAGGAATGTGGTTTCCGAATATTGTGATGGGCGGTTTAGGACTGTATCTTCTCGTTAAAACAGCCAATGAGGGGCAATTGAGAATCGGTCCTATTTCGAATCTATTAAAAGGGATTACGTCGCGCTTATCCAGACTTAGAGAGGGTTAGTCAAATTTCTGAACTTTTTTCTTTCCGCCACAAAGACACCAAGACACGAAGACAAAATAAAAAAATAAAATCCTTCGTGTTTTTGTACCTTGGTGGCAAACATTTTATGGTTCTCTCCGAGCCGGAGGCCGGCTTGTCCGGGTTAGGGTTATGTCCTTAATTGAAAGATATCTGACCAGGGAGATTTTTAAATACTTTGGTATTGTTTTATTAACAGTGGTCGGAATATATTTGGCGGTCGATTTTTTTCAAAGGATAGATAATTTTTTAGAAGCAGATCTTCCATTCTCAAGAATTATAAGTTTTTATCAGCTTAAAATACCATCGGTAATTGTCCAAATAGCGCCGGTTGGTATTCTTCTGGCCGTTAGTATTGTTTTTGGTCTGATGAACAAGAACAATGAGATCATCGCTTTAAAAAGCAGCGGTGTAAGTATTACCTACCTTTTAGGTCCGGTTGTATTGATAGGACTATTGTTAAGCATTATCATTTTTTTATTATCAGAGTTGATTGTGCCGATTACCATAAGTGATGCCAACAGGATCTGGAATGCGGAGGTTAAAAAAAAATCTGCCGTTATATCTAAGGGGAAGAATATTTGGATAAAGGGTAACCGTGTGATATGCCACATTGCATATTTTAATCCTGCAAACAGTACTATTTTAGGGGTCACACTTAATTTTTTTGATAATGATTTCAGGTTAAGCCGGCGGGTTGATGCTAAAAAGGGCATCTTCAAAAACGGAAAATGGATTTTCTATGATATTATGGAACAAAAGCTTGATAAAGAAAGCAACCATTACCGCGTTACATTCTTTGAAGATCGGGAGGAACCGTTCGATTTTCTGCCCGAAGATATTAAGCGGGTGGTCAAGAAGTCAGAGGAAATGGGTTTCCTAGAGCTGTATGCATATATTGAAGATATTGAAAACGAAGGGTACGATGCCTCTGTCTATAAAGTAGATCTGTATGCCAAACTGGCATTTCCTTTTGTCAGTTTTCTCATGTGCCTGGCGGGGGCGGGCATTTCAAGTAAAAGTAAGCTAAAGGGAAATCTTTCTGTTAGTATATTTTACGGTATTTGCGCGGCATTTTTTTATTGGATATTTTACAGTTTCTGCCTATCGCTTGGATATGGAGAAATGCTTCCCCCTTTCATGGCTGCTTGGGCTGCGAACCTTGTTTTTTTATGTTTTGGCATACTTGTTTTTTTAAAATAATGAATAAAAAATATCAAGAAAACGCCAATAAACATATCAGTTTGGAATCATAAGCGTTTTTAAAAAGCATAAGCGAACATGTTAGAATTTTTAAAACTTACCAGTTTGACCGAAACCCATTGTGAAATTCTAAGGCATTCATCCAACACAAGGCCTGTGATCTGGGTGGTAGAGGAAAAGGGGGAAAGGACCGTTGTAAAAGATTTCAGCAACAGCAAGTTTTTTTACCGAAATATCATCGGGAGATTTTTGATATGGCGTGAACACAAGGCTTATAAAACACTGAAGGGGCTTAAGGGTATTCCCGCTTGCTATGGGGTTATTGACGGGCTCGCTTTGGCGCTTGAAGAGATACCCAGCCGACCTTTGAAAAAGCATAATAAGAATATAAAGTTATCAGACACTTTTTTTGATGATTTAAAAAACATTGTTGACAGTTTCCATAAAAGGGGCCTTGCACACTGTGATTTAAAAAATGGCGCCAATGTCTTGGTGGGACGTGACGGCCGACCTTACATCGTGGACTGGAGCGCTTCCATATCGGAAAAAGAATGCAGATTTTTTCCGCTGAAGCGCATCTATTTAAGGTTTGTTCTGGATGATTATTTTGCCGTTATCAAACTGAAGATGCGGTATGCACCTGAAACGTTGACCCTAAAAGAAAAAACACAGTATTCGCATCGGAGCCATGTGGAAAGAGGAATCAGACTTATCAGAGACAGCCTGCGCAAAATCTTGATGAAAATTTTATGAGAGTTGATTTTCTAAACGTATGGGTTTGAGGGAGAGCTTTGCTGGTGGGTTACGTTAAGAGACCTTTGAAAAATGTCAATTTTTGTTTAAGTTCAAGAAAGGCGATAATTTTAACCACAGGAATACATTAAGTATTTCGAGGATTAAAATTTGAGCCTGACGCAGAAATTGAGCAAAAAGGGGCGTTTTGCAAAGGTCTCGTTTAGAGGAGGTGAAATGGTCAATACTGTTATGGATCGGATACACGAGATGTTCAACAACAAAAGACTCAGATATGTTTTATTAAAATCACGGTATCCAATTTTTTTGATTGCCGTTATAATTTTAATTCTGAACATAAAACCTGCCTGGTTTGCGGTAGGATGTATTGTGGCTTTCTTCGGTGAATTAATTCAACTTTGGTGCTTCGCTTCTTTGGATAAAAATAAGATGCTTGCTGTTAAAGGACCTTATATATTGATGAGAAATCCCATGTACATCGGCCGCTTTTTTTTGTTGCTGGGTGTTTTACTTCTTGCGGGTAATGGTTGGATAGTCTTTGTTTTCATTGTGGTTTATTATTTTTATATGGTCAATCGTGTAAAACGAGAAGAAGCCAAATTACAGCCATTGTTTGGAGAATCTTATCGAAAATATTGCCAAAAGGTAAACCGTTTTGTGCCATCCTTTAAAGATGTTGATTGGGGATCATTGTGGTTTTTCAGATGGAACCTTCTTCTGAAAAACAACGGGCACTGGAACTTCATGGCCCTGCTTTTTTGTTTTATTTTATTTTATTTTTTTACCTTTATCTACTCCAGATCTTAAAGTCCTAACCCGGACAAGCCCGCCCTCCTGCCAAGCGGAGTGAGGCGGACGGGCCGGAACCAAGAAATATTTGCCACCAGGCACGAAGGCACAAAGGATATATTAATTATTCTTTCTTAGTGTCTTGGTGGCAAGAAGAAAAAAGTTTTACCACAAAATGTACAACATCCACAATTAAGTCACTAAACAGCCTATGACAACCGGGATAGAGACAAAATCATGGCGACCCCAGGAAATGTTAAGAAAAAAATCCAAGAGATTATGACTGGCAGAAGGGAAAGCGGATCCTTATTTCTTACACTTTTTCTTTTTGCAATATCAATTGGTTACGGTGGGATAGTTCGGCTGAGGGAAACTTTATACAAAAAAGGTCTCTTGCAGTCAAAAAGACTTCCATGCCCGGTTATATCCATTGGTAACCTTACGATTGGCGGATCAGGGAAAACACCCATGACGATTTATGTCGCAGAGCTTATACAAAGTCTTGGGTATAGTGTTGCAATTATTAGCAGGGGATATAAAGGCCAAGCAGAGAAGATCGGTGGCGTGGTATGTGACGGGCGCAGAATTTGTATGGGGCCGGATACCGCAGGCGATGAGCCGTTTATGGTCGCCCAGAAACTAAAAACGGTTCCTGTTATTGTTGGACAAAACCGTTTTAAGGCCGGTAGATTGGCCATACAGGAATTTAAACCGGATGTTTTACTGCTTGATGATGCATTTCAACATTTAAAACTCCATCGAGATTTAGACCTGGTGCTTTTAGACAGTAAAAAACCGTTGGGCAATACTTATCTTTTCCCCAGGGGCACCTTAAGAGAAACCGCTTCTGCTTTGTCTCGGGGAGATGCTGTGATTTTAACCCGATCGGATATCGGAAAGGCGCCGTCGTTAGACCAAATAAAAAAACATGTTCCGAGAACGCCGATTTTTCATTCAGCTCATATTCCATATATTTATAAAATTGTTACAGGAAACAGTGCACAATCGGAAGATAGTTTAACTAGTTCATCCGAGTACGATTTTGGTGCCTTTAAAAATAAGAGAGTCTTTGCTTTTTCCGGAATAGCAAGCAATGATAACTTTCGCCGAACCATTGAGAGTTTTCAATGCAAATTAGAAAATTTTTCAGAATTTCCGGACCATCACCAATATTCGGAAAAAGAACTTGACAAAGTTGTAAGATCAGCAATGGATGTATCGGCGGAATTTATTTTTACCACAGAGAAAGATTATGTTCGGATTGCTCATAAAATAAAATGGCCCATGGACCTGGTTATCATTGGGATAGAGATTTCCTTTGGAACAAACGATATTGCTTTTAAATCATTTATTATAAGCCAGCTCCAAAGACTTATAAAGAGAAGTACAGGTTGATATATTATGATGCTTTTGTATCTTTATGGTGTGATTGGAAATGAGAGATCGACAGCTAAAAGGTAAGACAGGTAGTTAGGCACCTACCGTTCCAAGTGCTAAAGAAAGTTTCTCCTGAACTGATTCGGCGCTGATACGCCGCATACAAATCCTGTCGAGGTCAGGGCATTTCTTCTTATAACAGGAAACACAGCTTACCCTGGATTGAACGACAAGGTGTTCACATTTATAAGGCGCTGCCCGTTTCAGAGATGTTGGACCGAAAAGAGACACATAGGGAGTTCCCACCGCTGCTGCTAAATGACCCGGCCCCGAATCCGGTCCTAAACCGGTAGCAGCGGCCTTGAGCACGGCTACAAGCTCAGGAATCGAGGTTTTTCCCACAAGATTGATTAATTCATGTGAGCCAACTTTTAAGCACAATTTTGTCGCAGATGATACTTGTGAGCCGTCACCAAGCAGCACAACCGCCTCTTTCATTGAAGAAAGAATATTTTTTACCAGTTCATAGTATCCTTCAAAGAACCAGTCTTTGGATTCCCAGGATGATCCCATTACCACTGCGATAAAGGGTTTACTTATTTTAGCGACAATATCCGGGAGATCAGATTTTTCATCAAAGCAGGAAAAACCGAAGTCCAGAAAAGCAGGCTCAGATAACCCCAGGTATTCTGTAAATTTAAGATAATGATGCAATTTGGGCAACTCAAGCTCATCCCTGACATGGGGGATGTATTCGTTATTAAAGATCCAGTTAAATTCCCCTGAATTACGGCGATTAAAGCCGATTCGTCTTTTCGCTCCGGAAAGAAACGAGAAAAAGCCGCTCTTTAAGTGACGCTGAAGATCCAGTGTGATGTCGAAGTGTTCTCGGGATAGGTCTTTATACAGATCTCGTATCCCTAACATATGTCTGGGTCTGTTAAAAACGATCATTTTGTCAATACGTGGGTGTAAACGGACCACTTCCGAGCACGTTGGCTCTACAAGCCAGGTTACCTTGCTTTTTGGCAGATTGTTTTTAATATGTGACACCAGGCACAGACCTCGCGTCACATCTCCTATAGACCCCATTAGAATGATGAGGATCGAAGGTGCCGAAGGTGGTATTTTAAAAGTGGGTGTATCCATAAAAAAGCCTTTAATCGGGGTGTGAATCACGGCTGTTGGCAATATGAAAGTCCATATTCGTCTGCGATACGTATTTAGCTTTGGGGAAAAGGTGTCAGGTTTCAGGTGTCAGGATTGAGTAACTTGAAGAGCTGAAACCTGAACACTGACACCTTACAACTGAACTCAATAACAAACAATCTTGATTTACACCCCTTTAATCTTTAATTTATTATGTAGATATTACAGATGTTTAAACCCATTAACTTCACTAAGTATCTCCGGTAGTCCATGTTTTTGTATTGCCCGATTCCAGCGACGCAGGTATCGAGTTCTTAGCACATCTTTATCTCCGTGAAAAACACCCCCCTTGTCAAAGTCAAGAAGGTAAATTTGGTTTTGATTGTCCACTATTACATTGCCGGGATGTAAATCCACGTGTAAAATTTTATTTTTTATGAGCATTGAAACTTGCTTGACGACTGCTTTCATTGCCATACGAGTCTGCTCTTCATTTGAAAGACTTATTTGGACAAGTGTTTGATGATCTTGGATCTCTCGGGTTACCAGCCAACATTGATAGAACAGACGGCCTCTATAAGCAAAGGCAACCGGCTCAGGGGCATTTATGCCTAAACTTCTGACTTTCTGCAACAGTTCATATTCAACCTGGCAACGCGTTTTTCCACATTTAAGATACCGTTTTTTGATCAGATATCGAATGACTCCCCCCCGTCTATAATATTTAATAACTACAGATCCTATGCCTTGAAGCTGTGTAACTGTAATGGAGGTTCTTCCGCCGAGGGCTGAATTAACACTATCTTTTGGTAAATTAAAGAATCTAATGAGTTGTTTCAGTTGCTGGTCGGCTATATCTGACAGTGATCCAAAATGATATGAATCATATGTATTAATTTGATGCATGAAAGTTCATTTATTAAATTATAAAATCCTGATTTCTATATAAAAACAATTTTCATTTTTGAGTCATAGGACTATAGATAAATGGAGGTAGCGTGTCAAGAAAGTTGTGTTGTGTTTAATTCCCATATGATTCCGTTTTATTTCCGGATAATATAAAAAATCCTTTTAACTCGGTAAAATTCAGTTTTAGGATTACAACAAATCCCTTGGATAAAAAGCCGTTGTCTATTCTGACAAAAGATGCTTTAAATAAGTCCAACAAGAAAAGTGAGCAACAGGCAACGCGCAATGAAAACAGCAATAATAGGCGCCGGAAGAAACAAAAGCGGCATTGGACAATATATCGGAAAATATTTTCAAAGAAACGGGGCGAGTGTCATATCGGTTTTGGGAACAACAGAAAAAACAGCCCGTAAGGCGTCTTCTATTCTAACACAATATGGAATCCATGCTACTTACTATACGGATTTTAACAGTATGATGAAAAGTGAACGACCCGATGTGGTTGTTATCGCTTCCCCGGCACTGACTCACTATGACTATTTAATAAAATGTGTTAAAGAGGAAGTGCATATATTTTGTGAAAAACCATTTGTTTGGCAGGATAAAAATGATTTTGATATAAATTCATTACGTAAAAACATCTTTGATACCGCCGAAAGCAATAACCAGACAATAGCAATGAATTCTCAATGGCCTTTTTCACTGCCATACTATGAAGAACTTTGTGGGCCAATCGATTATCAAAAAGTTGACACTTTTTTTATCAGGCTATCTCCCATTGTTTCCGGAAGAGAGATGATTTTAGAATCTGTTCCACACGCTTTAAGTATTTTATATACTGTATTTGGTGATGGAGAAATTGGCAGTATACGTATTCAAACGTATAAAGAAAAAATAATAGCCATGTTTCATTATATCTTTACCACCGGTTATTGTGATGTTATGATTGAGCTTGTCAGAACAATTCTTCCTCCGCGTAGTTTTTCATATGGGTTCAATGGTAAGATTATTCATCGACTCCTGGATCTCGATATCTATGATATTTTTTTTAAGTGTTCAGATAAAATTTTGAAGATAAGAGATCCGTTAGAGCTATCGGTGCAAGATTTCATTTCGGCAGTTAAGGAAAAGCGGGAGCCGCTTATCGGTAAAGCACATATTATGAGCAATATGTCTTTGTTAAAAAAAATTTACGATTGTTGTGAAATAAGTTGAGAGATTAATATGAAGAAACTAAAGCACAAAGAACATGATTTCAGTTCCAAATTAAGGCAATCTTCAGTCATAGAAAGCCTTAAGAAATATATTACATGGCAACGAAATGCCGGAATGACGGGTGCCGGCCATGCGCTGCCCAATTTGGCACCCATATCCATAAACCTGGATTTGACATCCGCCTGTAATTTCTCATGTCCGCATTGCGTGGATTCAAAAATTATCAATACCGGAGAATACCTAAGTATAGAGGATGTCAAGCATAGTTTGGATACCTTAAAATCCCGAGGGTTGTTATCCGTTATCCTCTTAGGAGGGGGAGAGCCCACCCTGTACAAAGATTTTGGTGAAATTGTCAATTATATAAAAAGCATAGGGTTGCAGCTGGGTATCGTAACCAACGGATCACGACTGGGTCGCGTTGCAAAAGTTGCAGCTTTATTGGAAAAGCATGACTGGGTAAGGGTGTCTCTGGATGCTGCGAGTCAAGAAACCTTTGTCAAACTCCACAGACCCAAAACCCATGTAACTTTAGATGACATACTCCATAGTGCTAGAGAAGTGAAAATGGGTAATCCAAAAGTTTCCCTGGGCTATTCATTTGTTATTATGTGGGAAGGATTATACTTAAACGGACAGGCACTTTATCCGAATATCCATGAAATGACCGAAGCCGTGAGATTGGCCCGAACGTACGGCTTTGATTATATTTCTTTTAAACCCTGTCTGATCCGAATTCCAGAATCTCAGAAAGAAACGCTTTTAGACAGCATTGACAGAGAAAAAGAACACCGCATTATAGAACAGATTAAAAATAATTTTCATGATGCAAAACGGGCTGCAGACAATAAGATAAAGGTCCTTGAAAGTGTTAATTTACGGGCAATGATGGATAATAAGGTGCATGAACTGAAAAGGCAGCCCAAGATATGTCATTTGCAGTTTTTCAACACGGTGGTCACACCGTCTGGAATTTTTCACTGCCCGGCCTTCAGAGGAGTTGAAAAGGCCAAACTTGCAGAATTTAAGGGATATGCGGGAAAAGAAAACTTCGATCAAACATTACAAAACCTAACTCATTCTATTACCGTCTTTAATGCTGAAAAGGAATGCAGTGCTGTGGGATGCTTTTATCATCATGTCAACTGGTGGATTGAAAATTTTATACATTCGGATAAAAGCGTTGATGAACTAGAAGAAATACAAGACGACGACTTTTTTTTATAATAAAGTGTTTGTGAAAAACATTTTGGGGTAGCTATTCCTTGGATTTAAAGCGTTTGAGGCGGTGCTATTTGACTGATCCTGGATGCTTGATCCTGGATAAAAATTGTAGGGCTTCCTTATTAATATCCAGTATCCAGAAACCAGTATCCAGTATCTTGCCTCAATCAGCTTCAGGTTGTATGTTATGTAAATGATGGGTGGACCCCAAAAACATTTTCCTAAGAGCTACAGTATACCATGAGTGTTAAAAAAATATGTATTGTACATCTGAATCAAATTGGGGACTTGATTTTTTCCCTGCCCCTGTTAAAGGCCCTAAGAGAAAACCATCCGGATGCATCTATTCATTCTTTGGTTAAACCGTATCTGCAAGAACTGCTTGTTGATTCACCGTTCGTTGACAGGGTAATCCCTCGAAAAAGCGGACTGGCAGCTAAATTTAAGCTTTTAAAAAACATACGCAAGAACAAGTATGACCTGGTGATATCTCTTGCCAGGTCTGAAGAATGCCTGATGTTAACCGCGTTAAGCGGAGCAAAAATCAAGGCCGGATTTTCTTATTTTCCATGGGACTTGTGTCTTAATATAAAAGAAACCATCGAAGGCCATAACAGTTGGTATAATAATGCCAAGCTGTTAAAACGTCTGAACGTCACGGTCACAAAAACGGATTATGTTGGGCTTTTGAACGTGAATAAGACCAAATCTGATCCGAGCTTACCGGAAAAATTCGTAATCATTTCTTCCGGTACGTCTAAAAGAAGATTTACCAAGACCTGGCAAAAAGAAAAATTCGCACAGTTGATGCTGTTGCTAAAAGAAAAATATGGGTTATCCGCTGTTCTTGTGGGAGGTATGGACAATCAAGAGTACAACAGCGAGATCATAAGGATTCTAAAGAAAAAGGACCGGGAAAAGGATATTGATTTTCTGGATTTGACAGGTAAAATCGGCCTTGCCAGTCTTTGCTCGGTTATAAAAGAAGCAAGCTTATTTGTGGGTATTGATTCAGGGGTTATGCATATGGCGTCTTGTTTGGATATTCCTGTGGTGGGGCTTTTTGGCCCCACCGATCCGTTTTATGTGGGACCTCAAAACAAGAAGAGTATTGTGGTGAGAGAGGAATCCATGGAATGTGTGCCCTGTTATTTAAAGGATTGCAAGCACAGAGATTGCATGAAAAAGTTGGGTGTATCTAAAGTATTTGAAGCCTGCAGAAAGCTCTTATAAATGAGCAAGTTAGATAATCGACATAACTCTTAATCAATGGAAATGTTACCGAAGCCTTTTTAAAAGTGCCTAAAGTTTGAAGTGACCTAAAGTGCCTAAAGTTGAGGTAGCGCTAACGCGCTGTCATTAAAATATAATTGGCTTAAATTCATTAACTTTAGCTCACTTTAGCTCACTTTAGGCATTTTTACACTTAAAATGATAGAAAAACATATTCAACAACCCTTCAAGGAGCAAGATAGATTGCGAGGCAAATTTGCAACTTTTATCGCAAGTGTTCCCCATAAGCATATTGCAAGCATCGGCAGGGTGTTAGGGATGCTTATGTATGGTATAGATGTGAGGCATCGACGGATCGTCAGGCGCAACTTGAGATTTGTCTATCCGGAATGGCCGCACGAACGAGTTAAAAAAGTTTCCCAACGCGTTTTTCAAAACCTGGGTATTACTATTCTGGAAATTTGTCAGATGATCTGTTTTTCAAGGGATGATATCTTAAAAAAAGTTAAAATAAAAGGTGAAGAGCACCTATTGAATGCCATGCAAAACAATAAGGGAGCAATTTTAATTACTGCACATTTGGGTAACTGGGAAATTGTGCCGTTATTTTGGCCCCTGTATTTCAAGACGCCGCTCACCGTTGTCGCCAAACAAATTCAAAACAAAATAATTAATCGATGGATTCATGGACTCAGGACTCGGTTCGGGAGTAGAGTTATTTATAAAGATGTGGCATTGCCTGAAATGACTCGAACCTTGCGTAACGGTAAGATACTTGGGATATTGATCGATCAGGGGATCAAAATTTCTCTTGGAGTAAAAATTAAATTTTTCAATAAATTCGCAACAGCAACACCCTCTGCATCCCTATTGGCCATGCGATGTAACAGCCCGGTCTTACCTAGTTTCTGTACCAGAAATGCCGATGGTGCATTCACCATTAACTTAGAACCGCCTCTGGTTTTAAAGAGAACCGGTGATCTTAGTGCGGATTTGAGGACGAATACTCAAATCATGACAGATGCTATCGAAAAAATGGTTCGAAAATATCCGGAACAATGGTTTTGGGTTCACAAGCGGTGGAGAAAGTACTATCCACATGTTTATCCGGAAGATATCGCCAGACGCCAACGTCGCAGAGCAAAAAAAAACAAACTAATTCAATCCGAGAAGAACTGAAGATATTGCTTCGAGATTTTTTAATGTATTAATGGGAGAAAGTTGTGATGGTCAATAGCCATGCGAAAATTACCATCTGTATTCCACATTGGCAGGTCAAGCAGTACATGACTCTTTGTTTGAGGTCAATTCGCAAGCATTCTCAGTATCACTTGGCAAAAAAGAAGGGTAAAGCCTTTTGAACGGTATTCGTGTTGCAGACGGTTGTTATCTCGCTGCTTCCGGGCGTAGCTTGGGAATCCCATTTCGAGTACTTCTGGAATCCGATAACCGGCACATTGAATTGACCTGTAGCCGAATCTTGCGAATTTTGCCTGGAAAACGCCTGGTATGTTCCGGTGAGTACAATGGGCAAGATGTGGTTGTAAAGTTCTTTTTGGACTCAAGGAGAGCGAAAAGACATTGCGCCCGTGAAGAGAAAGGGATACGCGCTTTAAATGAGGCGGGGATAAAGACACAAAATTTGCTGTTTAAAGGCCTGCTTAAACCGGGTTGTGAACCGGTTTTAGTTTTCCGAATGATCGACAGGGCAACTAATTTTACAGATGTATGGAAACAGGTAACAAGTGATAATACGCATGCCCAACTTTTGAGGCAGATAATTTCAATAATCGCAGATCAACATGAAGCCGGACTTGCACATGATGATTTGCATATGGGGAATTTTATTCTGGCTGGCAATGACATTTATACAATCGATGGGGATGCCGTTAATGTTCACAATAGAGGTAAGCCTCTTTCAGAAACAAAGAGTTTGGAAAACTTAGGATTGTTTTTTGCCAAGATATATCCTCGATTTGACCGTTTGGTTCCGGATGCCTTTAATATGTATTTAGAGAAAAGAGCATGGCCGAAAAATACCGTACGATGCAATCGGTTGACAAAAGAAATACGCCACCAGTACAAAAAGAATAAAAAAAAATACCTAAAAAGAATCTATAGAGAATGTTCTGCCTTTTGTTGCCAAAAATCCTGGAAACGTTTTTTGGTATATAATCGGAACTACAACACGGAAAAAATGGTTGGTTTTCTGGCCGATCCGGATGTTTTGATTGATAGGAATAGATTGCTTAAAAACGGCAATACTGCCACTGTGGCCCTGGTTGAAGTGGATGGTCAACACTATGTTGTTAAACGGTACAATATCAAGAATGTCTGGCACGCTTTCCGGCGATGTTTACGTCCCAGTCGAGCCTGGAATTCATGGCGTAATGCTCACAGGTTGGCAATATTGGGGATTTCCACGCCTAAACCAATCGCACTTTTGGAAAAACGATGGGGGCCTTTCCGTTCCGAAGCTTATTTTATAACGGAGTATGTGGATGGCATCAACGTTTATCATTTATTCCATTCTGATGAGGTAAAAGAGATTCAATACCAAGAGTTGGTGAAACAATTTGGGGAACTGCTCCAACAGTTTGCCAATGCATTCATTAGCCATGGTGATTTCAAAGCTACAAACTTTATCTTCTCAGGCGGAGAACTGATTGTTACTGATCTGGATGGCATGCATGAGCATCGATTCAAATGCCGGTTCCGTAAGGCATTCAGTCGGGACCTTAAGCGCTTTATGCAAAACTGGACATACCTGTCAGAAGTGGACAACATATTTCGTGAACAAATTAAAAACATAAAACTATAAGAAAAATCAAAAAAGATTGCGTCTAATTTAATAGTATAGAAATTTCTTTTTTTGGACACAAACCCGCCTGCCATCGCAAGGTACGAGCGGGCAGGTAAACACAGATTATTAAGATTCTTTAATTATAAAATAACAATATTATCTGTGTATATCTCCGAAAATCTGCGTCCTATTTAACTTGATACAATAATTTTGAGGATGCAGATGGGATTATTGAAATAAATGGCAAGGAATCAAAAAATTGACGAATTAATCGGCAGCTATTTTAACCATTCTAATGAATCATTTGTTAGGTTAAGTGACGGGAGTGGTTTAGTGCATGAAGAGTACAAGCAGTTTTTAGAGCAGCAGGGGTTAGGAAGTTTGAATGCTGTATTCAGATATGAACAAGGTGAAAATTTACATAAACCCGGACTGGGACATCGCGAAAGATTCCGGATTAAATTGAAGAGATCAGGAGGTCAACATGTTGTTATCTATCTGAAACGGTTTGGATATCCGGGAATGAAGGAATTGGTAAAGCGGTGGATTGTCCGGCGAAGTCGATATGGAGCGGGAATTTATGACTTTCTTGGTGCACAGAGGCTGGCTGAAAAGGGTGTCGCCGTGCCCCGGCCGATAGCGTATGGGCAACGTTGCAATTGGCTGGGGGAAAAGCGCAGCTTTGCAATAATAGAAGAGCTTCCCGGTTCTGATTCGTTGGAACGGCTTTTGCCAAATTGGAACCAAAAAAAAAAAAAGTATGCCTTATTGCGGGATAAAAAAGAATTGATAAGGCAAACCGCACATCTGGTTCGACAACTTCACCAATCAGGTTTCAACCATCGTGATTTGTATCTATGCCATATATTTCTTAGCAGGGACGGAAACGGCTGCGAACGCCTTAATTTGATTGACCTTCAGCGGGTATTTCAACCGGTGATATTGAAACAACGTTGGCAGGTTAAGGATTTAGCGCAACTGTATTATTCTTCGCGCGATTACTTCAGCTATAAGGATATGATGCAATTTATGCACGAATATTTTGATAACCATGGATTGACAAACTATCAGAAACGGCTGATCCGTTCGGTTTACCGAAAGGCCGGGCGGATTGAGCGGCACGTGCGCCACAGAATGAAAAGATTGCAAAAGGCAACAGAACTCCATGAATAAAATGTCTTGAGTGGGAAAACAACACGTTCTTGATTCCGGACTGACAATTGATAAAAAAGATGGCTAACCGGATTTCATATGTTGAGCCGTTCAGGGTGGAGATAAATAGCATTTCCCCAAAGCAACAATCTTTTTTGGTCATATTTTGGTTTATAAATATCATACAACACAAACCCATATTCTCGGAGAAACAGATCGATTTCACAGAAAATTGAACCATTTTTGTATAAAGAGTTAAACAAGATTTCTGTATACACTAAAAGTGTTGAATTCTGAAGAACATGAACCGCACCTCGGAGCGCTCGCAACTCTCCGCCTTGAATGTCAAATTTCATCAACTGAATGGCTGGGTCGCCATTGCGCTTTGCCCAATGATCGATTGTAATGACCTGGACCTTTTTTGAACTCTTGGCAGACACTCCATGGGGGTCAAATTTTTTGAGGCGCTCTCCCGGGGTAAAAAGAGAGGTGATTCCCGGAGATACTGTGATATGGAGGTCGGCAGTTCCTTCATGATCTGATAACGCCAGGAACTGTGGGTGAAATCGAGTATCTTCCTTTGCATATTGTTGTAATGGTTCAGCATATAACATATTGGGCTCAAAACCATAAACGCATGCCCTGGGAAATTTACGAAGAAGCCTTTTTGATATACGGCCGTTACTCGCACCGGCATCAATAATTCCTGTAACCTCAATCCCCTTTAGAAGATAGGCCATAATACGGTAAGGATCGTCAAGAGATACCAAGTTTTTATTCTTTCCAAGAAGTTTTTTTTTAATAAAAGAACTAAGTCGGTTAGACATGATTTACCTTTTTTATAAGCTCGGTGTAAAATACAAGGCTACATACTCAATCTATACCAATTTTTCATTTGCTTGAAAGAACATTAAACAACTTTTCTCCTACTGTTATTAAATTGTGGTTTTTTTCAATTAATTTATGTCCAACATGTCCCATGGATATGGCCAGATCACGATTTATTACAAGCCGTTCCAAAGCATTTAGCCATTCCTTTTCATTCGATACGGCGATGCTGTTTTTATCGTTAAGAATTTCAGCAGTTGCTCCGATTATATTTCCAACAACCGGCACTCCACATGCAAGATATTGAAGGGCCTTAATGGGGGACTTTCCCCTGGCGTATTCTTCATCGTCCAAAGGGAGAAGGCCGATATCAAGATTTTTCACAAATTCAGGTTCACCCCCTGGAATAAACGGATGATACTCGAACGGGCAATTTAATCTCGGTTTTTGCCCGGAAAAAATGGCCAATTTCAGAAGGGGATATGTTTTTAACATATGAGCCAAAACCGGACCAAGTTTTTCTAACAGTGGAACGTTGACCGGAGCACCTGCCCACCCCAAGACTATTTCATGTCTATGGATTCTATTGCGGGGTTTCCAGATGTTTGTATCAAGGGCCATGGGAATAACTTTAACCGAGTCTGAATACTTACGAGCGTAACCGGCAAGAAAATGGTTAGATGTTGTAACTACATCGGCGTACTTTAACCATAAATGTAAGCGTTTTTTTACCCTGTAACTTGTTACCCATGAATGCGGCTTTCCAGGCCGAGTATAGATGGCATCATCAAAGTCGAATATCGTACGTTGACTTTTGGCAATCAGTTTTAGGGCAACTGATGTTTTGAAAAGACATTTCTGATTAAATACCAGATCTGCCTGCTGCGCCTTTTTTATTATAGAAGCATTGACGGTTTTACGGTTAATGAACTTAATATTAATACCTTTTTTGCTCAAAAAATCTATATACTGGACAAGACGGTACTTAGTACTCCCCTTTTCCATATCACGACTGATGATGGCTAAAACATTCATATTTTCAAATTTCAAACGATCCGAGGAAAGATCCTATCCGGAATTTTTTCTTTCCAGTATACGGGATACATATACGATTGATAATCATAGCTCAGCGTTGGCAAATAGCCGTCCGCTGAAGCGCCTTGTTCGATTCTGAGTCTCTTCTTACCAGCAACACGTTTACATTTATTTTGTCATCTTCTAACATACTTTCGGGATCTATTTTTTCGATAAATCCTACGGCTTCGTCTTTTACGATATAGACATCAAATTCATTCATAATTGGCAACGCAAAAATGTCCTTTGGTGAATTTCCTGCTTGTCTAATGTTGTACGATGATAGTTCGAACAAAATGAACCTAATCTTGTCAATTACATCCTCAGACAAGCCGCAAAAAACAAGGTATTCAAAACCCTCAGTGTCAATTTTCACGAGGCTTGCCTCAATTGAGTGTTCTATGATTACTTCGTGCAGCGGCCGTATTTGGGCTTCAATCGTTTCAACCGGACCGCCTTTTTGGGGGACGTATGCAAAGGAAGATAAGCTGTGACGAAAGCGTGGAATATTTAATGTGAGCGTTTCCCGTCGTTCTCCAATGCCACAATTCAGCAGCTCATAATTGACTATATTATTGAGATTCAGATTTTCTTCTGTTCTTTCAATCATGGCTGGGTTTGGGTCGATGGAAAGAAAACGCTTCCCTGGATTCTTGGCTCCAAAAAGACATGAGTAATAACCTATATTGCAGCCAATGTCCACAAAAGAGGAACTTTCAGGTGCAAGGCTTTCTACAACATGAGTTGTACCATTTTCAAAGACACCGTAAACAGCAATCTGATTGTCTACGGAATCTCCAACAATCGTGTTCATCAAGAAACCACTTTTGCACTTTGCGATGATCCGCTGTCCGACGTTTCTTCTACAGAACTTTCTGAAAGCGGATTTCCTAAATGCTTCGATAGGTCCCATCCTGGCATAAAATAGAAGCAAGTCATTATAAGTCATGTTTTCTTCCAATCGAACCAAAACTTCTTTGACAGGATTAACTTGATTTACAGGAGCGGATTTTTATCCGGTTTATCCTGTCATCCCGTCGAATTTCTTCTCATTTTGTGCTGGCATTAAGCTGAGTATTAACTAACAAATGAAGGATGTCCGATCTTCATAAACTTTTGTTGTTATCCACAAAAAAAAAATATCTCTACTGAAATGCTCCTGCTGTTATCCCTGTCTAAAAAGATTAAATTTGATTATATACCAAATGGCTTTGATACCGTCTCTCCAGGTTATTTTTTTCCCCTGGTCAGAAAGACGGGGCTCATAATAAATCGGAACTTCAAAGATGCGTGCTTTCATTTTCGCAAGTTTGGCGGTGATCTCCGGTTCAAAACCGAAGCACTGACATTCGACATTTATTTTCTTTAAGATGTCTGTCCTGATCATCTTGTAGCAGGTTTCCATGTCTGTAAGGTGCAGATTGGTAAAAATATTGGAAAACAATGTAAGTAGTTTATTTCCATAGTAATGGACAAAACCATCCACCATAACTTCATTGCCCGAATATCGGCTGCCATAAACGGCATCGGCATTTTTTTCAACAAAAAATTTATATAGCTTGGGATATTCAAAAGGATCATATTCCAGATCAGCATCCTGAATGATCACCAGATCTCCCGTGAGAAGTTGCTGAGCAGTCCGAATCGCCGAACCTTTGCCCAGATTGGCATTATGATGAATCACTTTAACAAGTTCGTCTTTCGGGTAATTGTCAAGCAATTTTTTTGTTCTATCGGTTGAACAGTCGTTAACCACAATAATTTCCTTGGGCAGATCAACCGCACGTACTCTTTCAATGATTTCCAGAATAGTTTTTTCCTCATTGTAAGCGGGAATAATTACAGAAAGCTTTAGATCTTTTTTCATTTATTAAAGAATCCTAAAATATATCGTGCGATGAGGGACCTGCAATATTTTTTCCATGCCATAAGAGTTTCAAATAGTTGGGTAGAACTAACTTGCTGCCACCATCTCAATTATATCTGCCGCCTTTTCATGTCTGCTGTATACATCAGTTTCTCCAACATACTTTTTTCCGTTGAGACCCCATCGATCTTTGTTTTCTGAAGTCAGCATCGAAACCAGCATATTGTTAAGACTTTCCTGCCTGAAGGGCGAAGGCACCAGTTTTCCCGCACCGGCCCGATCCACATGAAAACTATATCCACAATTATCGGTTGCCAGAACAGGCAATCCGGCTGACATGGCTTCAATTAAAACCGTTCCGGTATTTTCCTGGTAAGCAGGGTGCAATAAAAGGTCGGCTCCAACTAAAAAGCGTGGCACATCGCCTCGCTTGCCGACAAAATTTACATGAGATAAAACCCCCAGTCTTTTCGCCAATCGGAGATAAGGCCTGACCCTTCCTTTGCCCACAACCATCAGCAGGGTTTTCTCTTTCAGGTAGAGCGGCAGGGCTGATATGGCTTTTATTGCCCGATCGACACCCTTTCTCTTATAGTCTGAACCGACCATCAACACGACGTGTTGATTCGGTTTAATAGCAAATTCACGGCGAAAATCATCCCGAATCTCCGGAGCATTTGGAGGGGCCAGACGGTCCCTGGAAATTCCCGGCGGTACCAAGTGAAAACGATGTTCATCAGTTCCATAATAATCCATATAGAACTTCTTTTCACTGTTGGAAATCAATATTATTTTGGTTTTTGCTTGTTTGTCGAAAACAGTACGTTCCAGAGCGATTAAAGCTCGACAACGTCCTGACAAACGATATAAAAAACTTCTTTCTAACGCCTTGGTTGCAAAACAGGTGTCTGATGCAAAATACACATCCAGTCCGGGCATCTTGTTAAACCCCACAACCGCATCATAATGTTTGGCCATTACATACTTATCAAGTTTTTGGGCAAAAGATTTATAGCGCCGGTGGTTGGTAACGCCTTTATTTGGGATAATAAAAACCTGCAGATTATCTGGTTGTACCCCTACCCACGAACCGGTATATACATCTACTTGATGACCCCGTGATAGACAGACTTCGGCAAGTTGCAGGAATCCCCGCTGCAGCCCTCCAAATGGAAAATATTTAAACAGGCAAAATGCAAATTTCATTTTTCATCTAATAAAAAAGATTTATAAAATCTATTTAGCATTTTTCTAAGATAAGTCAACAAGAAGGCGGAGCTAACAGGGTAAATAGGTTTGACAAATAATCGGCTTTCGGCTATTTATCACTATCCGTAAAGAAGAGTTGTTTCTGTCTTTTTAATTCTGTTGATTGCTATAGGCATCAAAAGGTCATCAACAATTATAAAGCCCGAGCAAAAAAGGAAACCTTAAAAAAATATCAAGATGATCGGATTGCTTGCGGAATATTTGGATGTTTAATTTGGATACCAGGTCAAAGAAACTCTTGATGGTTGCGTATTTAATCATCTATTTGGTTTCCGGCATAAAAGTCTTTAGAAAGGCAAAGGAAGATCGTACCGCATTTCTGCGCTGGTCTTATCATACTGAATGATCCTGCTATGAAATGGTGGACACTCGGTTAAGTCATTGGTAAAGAGCAATGACAGGAGGAAATTATGAGTGTTCAACAACGCAGAAAATATGATCCGGACTTTAAACGCAATGCGGTCCAATTGACAGAGGAGCCAGGTCGAACAGTAACTGGCATATCAGAAAACCTTGGCATATCAAAAGATCTTCTTTATAGGTGGCGGCGAGCGCAACGTCTCAACAAAGAGCTTGCATTTCCTGGCAACGGTCGTGAGGCATTGACCTCTCAGCAACAGAAAATTCGAGAGCTTGAGAAAAGTCTCAAGAATGCCGAAATGGAGCGCGACATCTTAAAAAAAGCCATGGCCATCTTCAGCAGGGCATCGAAATGAAATTTAAATTCATTGAAAAAAACCACTCGTCATTTCCGGTGAAGAAGATGTGCCATATGTTAAAAGTATCACAGAGCGGATATTACCGTTGGCGAAAGGCCCCGTTATCATCTCTAAAAATAGAAAATGAACGGCTGAGGGAACGAATAAAAGAATTGTTTGCAGAGCATAAAGGCATGGTTGGTAGCCCAATGATGACCGCAGATCTCCATGAAGATCCCGAGTTTTCAAAAGTAAGCAGAAATCGAGTTGCCCGACATATGAAAGAAATGGGATTAAAATGCCGTACTGTGAAAAAGTTTGTAGTAACAACCGACTCAAAGTAGCCAACAATATATAACTCCACAATTATATGTTTAATGCAGACATGAAATATAATGAGAATCCGCTTTAATGAAGCTTGGTAATAGCTTATATTAAAGGATTTATCGATATTTAGCTTGACATGTATTTGCTGGTTTTATAATGTT